>Ga0172382_10000643_pt1 | contig 65328 bp, 66 predicted proteins | sample Leawel138RmetaG_FD_122245 | JGI IMG/M metagenome (GOLD analysis project Ga0172382, IMG submission 122245) | Leachate microbial communities from a municipal landfill in Southern Ontario, Canada - Leachate well 138R metaG | ecosystem: Engineered > Solid waste > Landfill > Unclassified | place...
ATCTTCAAGGACTTTCTGGCGATGAATTGGGAAAACCGACCTTGGGGAATATTCAACAACAATCGGAATATATCGAAATTCCACTGGAAGCTGAAATAGCTATTCTTCAAACATCTTCGATTGGAATTAGTGCAACGGGTGGTGGAAGTACCTGGTTGCTTTCAAGAAATAAAATCTATGTTCACACCGAAGATTATACCGAAGAATTGGGACAGGCAAACAATTTAAATAAAACTTCATTCAGTGCCAATGCCGGATTAAAATTCGACATGAAAATCATGGATAAAGTACAATTGAATGTAGAACCTAATTTTAAATATTTAGTTAATCCTGTAAATAACATTGAGAAATACAATCCATATACCGTGGGTGTAAATGCAGGAATTACCGTTTCTTTAAAATAATTCAGTATTTATTTAATCGATGATGTTTTCATCGACCATAACCCTTTCTATAAAATCACGAAGAACGGTCAAGTGTTCTTTACTGAGTGACTGACCAATTTGTGCAGCAACAAAAGAAAAAACAATGAGTAAAAGTCCAATTAAATTGGACCACACCCAGAGTTGACCAATTCCCAAGGCTAACTCCACCCAACCGTAAATTCCGACGGTGAGGATAATACCGCCTCCCATACCATATAGAAATAAAAAGAAAGTCCAAACCGAGGGAGTTGGGCCAAAAACGCCGCGTATCTCAAACCCTTTTTCTTTTTCACTGCTTTTTTCAATTCGAATTTGCAACTGAGGCGCCCAATATTTATCGTCATCCTTTCGAAGTCGAATGATTGCTTCTTCGCTATGAACCGTTCCTTTCAACACTTTGTTGTGATTTTCTAAATGTTTTTTAATTTTCGAAGTGAATACTTCGGGCTGCATTTGCGTATTGATTTTAAATCGGGGACGATTACGAATACTTTTAATCGCTATCTCTTGTTTCATTTATTAAAAGGTTTAGTTAAATTTACATATAATTAATCAATTATGAATCCAAAAGAAATATCCTTTTATGACCAAGTTTATGAAGTCGTCCGTAAAATTCCGGAAGGAAAAGTAACATCGTACGGTGCAATCGCAGAATTTTTAAGTAGAAAAGGTGCAGCACGTATGGTTGGATATGCGATGAATCATGCACACAACCATTCCGATGTGCCTGCCCATCGCGTGGTGAACAGAAATGGATTGTTGACTGGAAAACATCATTTTTCACCGCCGGGATTGATGCAACAACTTTTGGAAAACGAAGGAATTGTCGTTATCAACGACCAAATTCAAGATTTCGACGACGCATTTTGGAAACCTTTAATTTGAAACAAATTTTAGACCGACCAAAGAAGCAATTAAAGTGAAAATAAAGAACAACCGCCAGAAATTAGTCGGTTCATTGAAAAAGAAAATCCCAATTAAAACTGTACCTACTGCGCCAATTCCCGTCCATACCGCGTAGGCAGTACCAATCGGAAGGGTTTGCGTTGCCTTCACCAATAAAACCATACTTATCGCCAAACAAACCAAAAAACCCACATACCATAAATGAGATTCGGTTCCCGTGGTTTCCTTAGCTTTTCCCAAACAAGCGGCAAAACCCATTTCAAAAATTCCCGCAATAAAAAGTATAATCCAATTCATTTTCGCTTTTAAAAATTCAAAATTACAGTTTTTATGCGGATTCGAATGAATTAGAAAAGATTTACAATGAAATTTTCTACAAAACGAAATGACTAAAAATCATTATTTATCCTAAATTCCTTGTTGTACATTTGCAGACTATGGAAGAAAAGAAAGACGAAAGTCTACAGTGGAAAAAAGTGGAGGATTTCTTTATCGAACATTTTACGGATGGAGAAAAACCCGATATTGATACGATGCTTTTTCTAATTGGCGTTCAGGAATTAGGAAAAGGAAAGAAAAAATTCAAAAAAGATGACAAGTTAAACTTGATGCATATTGCGGTTTGTCGTTTGTTGGAGCCGTATGGATACTATCGTTTCGAAGGTTTAGACAAAGACGGATGGCCCGAATTTGAATTCTTGGATACACTTCCTGAACTAAAAGCCAACGAACAAAGTTTGTTGATGCGTCGTGCAATTATTCAATATTTTGAAGATCGTGAATTGATTTAAAACCCAATTCAATCTCAACTAACAGAAAATATGCAAATCGTTTCAACCCAAAAATAATTCTCTCAATAGGTTTTAAACACACAAAGTGAAAGTAAGTTAGATTTTCTTTCATTACGGTTTAAAATGTATATTTGGGACTCAAAACAAGAAAACAGATGTCAAAAATATTAATAATAGAAGATGAAGCTACGATTCGAAATGTAATTCAAAATATTTTACAAGACGAAGATAAATCCTACGAAGTCGATTTGGCGGAGGACGGCGAAGAAGGTTTAAGTAAAATCAAAGAAGTTGATTATGACTTAATCATTTGCGACATAAAAATGCCGAAAAAAGACGGTGTTGAAGTTTTGGTCGAAGCTTTGGATTTCAATCCGGACCTTTTGTTTTTAATGATTTCTGGACATGGAGATATTGATACAGCTGTGGACTGCATTAAGAAAGGAGCTTTTGACTACATTTCAAAACCACCGGATTTAAATCGATTTTTAAGTGCCGTTCGGATTGCTTTGGATAAAAAGACACTTGTTAAAAAGAACCAAGAATTAACCACCGAAAACAAAGCGTTGAAACGTAGAGTGAATAAGCGGTATGAAATGGTGGGGAATTCTCCGGCATTGAATGACATTCGAGATATCATTAATAAAGTAGCAGATACCGATGCACGCGTTTTGATTACCGGACCCAACGGTTCAGGAAAAGAATTGGTTGCGCATCATATTCATGAAAAAAGCTCGCGAAATAAAAGACCTTTGATTGAAGTGAACTGTGCAGCCATCCCTTCGGAATTGATTGAAAGTGAATTGTTTGGACACGTAAAAGGTTCATTTACGGGAGCACACAAAGACAAAGAAGGAAAATTTGAATTAGCCAATGGCGGAATTATTTTCTTGGATGAAATTGGGGATATGAGTTTGGCGGCACAAGCCAAAGTTTTACGCGCACTTCAAGAAGGAAAAATTTCTAGAGTAGGTGCTGAAAAAGAAATCAAAGTCGATGTACGTGTACTTGCTGCAACCAACAAAGACCTTCGGAAAGAAATCAAAGAAGGGAATTTCAGAGAAGATTTATACCATCGTCTAGCCGTTATTGTCATTGAAGTTCCTGGTTTAAATGACCGAAGAGAAGACATTGAAGAATTAGTAAATCACTTTTCAGTACAACTTTCAGAAGGAACGGGTGCACCGAATAAAACTTTTTCAAAAGAAGCAATTAAAAAGCTAGAAGCTTATAATTGGACGGGAAATATTCGGGAATTACGAAATGTGGTTGAGCGAATGTTGATTTTGGGTGGAGATCCTGTTTCAGCAGCAGACATCGATAATTTCGTAAAAAAATAATTCTTAAAATTAATTCTTAAAGATATAAAAGAAAAAATTATAATAAAACAGCGGTAATAACCGTTGAAACATCAAAATACACATAAGATTATGAAGAAGTTGGTAGTAACAATCCTTTTGACATCTTTTCTTTTTTCATGCGGTGAGAAAGAACAAAAGAATACAGAAGATATGTCGATAGAGCAAAGCACCACCGCCGAAGAAACCTCGTTGTATGATCCAGAAAACATCAATTACGAAGGTGTTTTTCAAGGAAAAATAAACAACAAAGAAGTTGAATTAAAGATAAAAGGAGAAACGTTTGAAATCACAGAAAATGGAAAACGCGCAAATGGCGATTGGACCAAAGTAGATGATGGAACCATCATAGGTCTGGAGCCAAAAAGCGGAAGTATCTCTGTGAAGAATTATTCGATTTCAGATAACAATACGTGGGTTGCACTTTCAGACAGTTTGACTTTATTAGAACCTGAACAGTTTTTAAAAAGAACTTCGGACAAATGAAGAAAGTAATTTTAATTCTTATGACGGGATTTCTATTTTCGTGCTCCAAAGAAATTCAAACCCAAAAAATAGGCGATCGATTTTTTGAGACTTTTTCCGAAAGAAAAGAAATCGACAAAATGATTTCCTTTTATGCAGCTGATTTTACGTATGAAAACATAGGTTTTGGATCCGAAACGAACGATCCGAAGTTTTTATATGAACAAATTTACGGCTGGAAAGACCCTGCTTTTAAATACGACACCAAAGAATCCATTACGCTTACAAAACTCGTTAGCAATGATTCTACCTTAGTCGCGACCGGAGAGACCCTTCCCTATACATACAATGGAAAAGAAGTAGAAGGAACCCGTTTTGTGATTTGGTTAGATTTGGACAAAGATTCCAAAATTAAGAAACAGACCGATTGGTTTGATTATCCTTTGGCAGAAATTATTGAAGCCTTTCATTTGAAAAATTCAATGAAAATAGAATAAGTCGATTTTTCGGATTTTTTAATCCCTTCATTTTCAATAATAATTAAAATTATTAGATGATTTTCTGAAAATGATTTTACAAATCGAAAAATAGGTTTATATTTGCACACCATTTGAGAAAATGATCCAAAAGTTAGAACAATGAGTAAAAGAACATTTCAACCTAGTAACAGGAAAAAAAGAAACAAACATGGTTTCCGTGAGAGAATGGCGACGAAAGACGGCCGTAGGATTTTATCGGCTCGTAGAAGACGAGGCAGAAAGCATTTGACGCTTAGCGAAGTTCGAGCTAAACGCTAATCGCTAATATTATATTAAAAAGACGAAGCCCGGAAGATTCTTTCGGGCTTTTTTATATATTTGCTTAAATAAAAACTCTTAGAGAATGTCAGACAATGTAATCAAATTAGAAAGAGCATTTGTTTACCAAAGAAGTTATTTGGTATTAAGCAATATAGATTTTGAATTAAAGGAGGGTGAATTTGCTTATTTGATTGGGAAAACAGGAAGCGGAAAAAGTAGCTTACTGAAGATTCTCTATGGAGAATTACCATTGAATGAAGGTTACGGAATCGTGGGCGGCATTGAATTAAACGGAATGAAAACCGGGAAAATTCCAATTCTAAGAAGACATATTGGAATTGTTTTTCAGGATTTTCAACTCCTACTAGACCGAAATGTGGAAAGAAACCTATCGTTTGTACTCAAAGCTACCGGCTGGACAGACAAAAAACTCATCAACGATCGGATCGATGAAGTTTTGGAAAGTGTAGGTATGATTTCGAAAAAGAAGATGATGCCTTTCCGACTATCCGGTGGTGAACAGCAACGTATTTCCATTGCACGTGCTTTATTGAACCATCCCCAATTGATTTTAGCCGATGAGCCTACTGGAAATTTAGATCCAGAAACGTCGAGTGAAATTATGAATTTGATATTGAATTTATCAAAAGAGAAAAACGTGGCGGTCTTGATGGCGACCCATGACTACAACATCATTCAGAAATTCCCAGCCCGAACGGTTCGTTGTGAAGACGGAAAAGTTAGCGAGGTAGAAGCGGCATCTTTATTTATAGACTAAATGCTCTCGGTATTATTTCCCGTTTACAATTGGGACATTTCCCAATTAGCAAAGGAAATCCATTCGCAATGCGTGGCGCAGTCCATTGCATTTGAAATCATCGCCGTGGACGACTGTTCACCGAATACCGAAATAAAAAACACCAATTCCAAAATCCATCTAGATCACTTTCGATGGATTGAATTAGCTGAAAATGTAGGAAATGCCGAAGCGCGAAATATTCTAGCTCGAACCGCAAAAAACGATTGGCTTCTCTTTATGGATGCCGATATGATGCCGGCTGCCGATGATTTCATCCAACATTATTTACACGAAATTCAAATGAATGATTTTGACATCATGAGCGGTGGAATTCTGTATGAGCTGGAAGTTTCATCGGATTACAAATTGAAATGGCTACACGGCACCAAAACCGAACAACAGATCGAGAATAAAGATCCCTACCTAGAGATTCGAGGTAATAATTTTCTGGTTCGAAAAGAAATATTTCTACAAAATCCATTTGGTGGTTTGCCTGAGAATTATGGATATGTAGATACCCATTTTGGACTGAAATTAAAACAAGCCAAAGCCCGCGTCAAAATCATTGATAATCCCGCCATACATTTGGGATTGGAAACCAATCAACGCTTTGTTGAGAAATTCAAAACTGCTTTACGAAATGCATATTGGATGATGAATAATCAACCCGAAATGGCGGATAATCTAAAAATAATTAAAGTATATAAAAAAATCAATCGATTGAAATTAAGAAAACCCATCGCCGTTTTTTATCGAATGTTTGAAAAACAAATGCTTGGAAATCTTCATTCAAAAAACCCTTCTCTGTTTGTATTTCAAGTTTTCAAATTGGCGTATTTCTGTGATTTTGCCGAAAAGTAAAATTACCTCCTCTTCTCCTTCTTCTTAGAATAATCAACGGGTTCAGGTAATAACCACGATTGATGACCAAAATAACTCCATTTCACATCGGCCAAGTCGACTTCACTGTCAATGTAATCAAAGTAAGGACCTCCATTTACCGAGAGTTGAGATTGAACATAAATTTCAACTTCCTTCCCTTTCTTCTCGAAATCTTTTTTCAAATACTGCGCAAATTGCCAAATCATATCTGGATGGGTAGCCACACGACTTTTCTGTAAGGGCGTCAGATATTCGTTTTGATTCACCAAGGCTCTTTGACCCGATTCTTTGTCCACATAATAAAAATGAGTAGTCGCTGATTTTGTGCGAAGCATCATCCGCCATGAAAGTCGATGACCTTCTTCCGTCCAAAGCACATCGCCTGGAATTGTCCAATGGCGAAGAGGTAAATAAATTTGCCAACTAAAGTAAATAGCAAGTACCCAAGTAACGACTACTTGATTTGTATTTCGAGGTTGAAATTCATACGAACTCGCTAAATAGGTTGTTTTCTTTCTAAAGAACGCATTTCGAACCGCTTCCGGTGGAAAAAAGAATACCGCCATCGCCAAAGCAAAATAAGGGAAAATCCCAATTTGAAGGGTGACGGAGTTAATCAAATGGAAAGCCAAAGCAGCTATCACCGCAAAAATCCGGGTACGTTTCCATAGCAACAATGGAACAATCAACAAATCAAATCCAAAACCAAGGTAAGACATGATCTTCGCAAATTCACGCGAATACATAAACTCGGTCAACGGTTCCCATCCAATGTTTTGATCCACCCAGTGCGCCGTACCTCGGTAACGAATCATCAGAAAATCCCCATTCATCCATCCGGGATACAACTTTACAATCGCTGCAAATGTATAAACGATAAACAATTGGATAATAAAAATAAGCCGTGTCCAATGATAGGTGTAATCCGATCGAATCTTTGGCCAAAGCTATACATCCACTGCTTTGTATCGGTTTGCGGGAATGAAAACCATGAACCATGCAATCAACATCACCAAATAATAATGGTTGTTGTAATGCTCTTTTTGCATAAAATAAACCAACGACCATCCTAAGGCAAATAACACAGTTGAAATTCGATAAAAAGCACCCAACGTAATCAAAACGCCCAGGAATCCTAAGAATCCATACACGTAATACATGGAATCACCTACCAAAAACTGGGTCCATTCAAATCCAATGAATGTGAATGTGAAAGTAGGATCTACAAAGGTTTCCTTCACCCAACCTGTGGCAATCGCACCCCAACAATCTGCTACCATCAATAGTCCGAAGAAAATTCGGAAAACGACGATTTGGGAATTGTCAATTCGTTGAAATAAAAGTTTATTTAACATGCATGAATTACTGATTCAAAACTATTAAAAATAAAAATACTTTGACCTACACACGGATTGTTTTATTTTGAAACAAATTTCTTGGAATGAAATGGTTGAATTTTATTTGAAAGAGTGAGCGCTAAAGATTGGTGTTTTATTTAATAAAAAAAGTACGAATTGCAAATCCGCACTATCAGAAAACCTCTGCGTGAAAATCTCTGCGAACTCTGCGTGGATACACACTCTATCTTTCTCGCTGAGAGCGCTGAGAGCAAACGCTGAGAAATCTCTGCGCACTCTGCGTGAAAATCTCTGCGAACTCTGCGTGGATACACACTCTATCTTTCTCGCTGAGAGCGCTGAGAGCAAACGCTGAGAACACTGAGAGACATCCAAGAACTTTAAAACGAAATTTTCAACGTCAAGAAATTAAAAAAACTTTAGTACCTTGTTTTCAAAATAAAATCAATGAACATATCCGCACCTATTCATATTTTGGATTTGGAGTTTTTGAATGAAGATTCCGCGATCGCTTCGTTTTTAATCGAATCCGAAGATGGGTTAATTCTCATCGAATCCGGCCCGGAAACAACGTTTAATCATCTTCAAACTACCATTTCGAAAAAAGGGTTTGATTGGAAAAACATCCAACATGTTTTGTTGACACACATTCATTTTGATCATGCAGGAGCGGCTTGGAAGTTTGCTGCAAACGGCGCCAAGATTTATGTTCATCCCATAGGTTTGCCTCATTTAGAAAATCCAGAAAGATTGTGGAATTCGGCGAAAATGATTTATCAAGACGATATGGAACGTCTTTGGGGAAGAATGGAACCGATTCACTCGGGCCAATTGCAACCGGCGGATGATGGTGATTCCATCCAAATTGGAGAACATACATTCCACGTTCATTACACGCCAGGACACGCCATTCATCACAATGCGTATCAGTTGGGAAACATCGTTTTCACGGGTGATGTCGCAGGTGTAACCATCAATCAAGGACCGGTTGTTCCTCCGTGTCCACCACCGGATATTGATTTGGGACTTTGGAAAAAATCAATTCAAAAATTAAGAGATTTAAAACCGGAGATGCTGTATTTAACCCATTTTGGAATTGTAAATAATCCCGAAAAGCATTTCTCAGAATTGGAAATTATATTGGATGATTGGGCGAATTGGATAAAACCCTATTACGATGCAGGAACTTCTGCCGAAGAAATCACGCCGAAATTTATGGAATATACCAAAGGTCAATTGAAGAAAGAAGGCGTTTCGCACGAAGATTTACAACGGTATGAATACGCAAATCCAAGTTGGATGTCGGTTGCAGGATTACTTCGGTATTGGAAATTAAAAGAACAAGGTCGAATTTAAATCCCGAGTGATTGATTTTCAGCGCGTGACTTCCGTGCGGCTCTCATTTTCAAGAGTGCATTGACTATGATTGCTAAAACCATGATTGCCGTTGCGACATAGAAAAGCGGTGTCATTTTTTCAGATTCTCCAAAAATTAGAAATGCCAAAATAATTCCATACACCGGCTCTAGATTTACATTCAGTAAAAGGGTGAATGGACTCACAAACTTCATCAAACTCACCGACTCAATCATCGGATAGGCCGTAAATAAACTACCCAATAAGATCAGCAATCCTAAATCTTTCCAAGAAACTTCAAGCAATGAAGGAAATCCACCAAAAAACGGAAGGAATAAACAAACCACAATCCAACCGCCCAGCATTTCATAAAACATAATTTTCTGCGCCGGAAATCGGGTATGGATTTTACCATTGGATACCGAGAAAAATGCCGAAAGGAAACTGCAAATAACACCCAAAACAATTCCCATCCAATATTCCGGACTTGCATTGTAAATTAATAAGATACATCCCGCAACCACAATGGCAAGAATAACTTCGGACAGATTAATTTTCCGTTTAAAAAACAAAGGTTCCAAAAATGCCGAAAACAATGCTCCGGTAGAAAGTGTGCTCAAAGCTACTGCGACATTGGATACTTTAATGGCTCCAAAAAATGCCATCCAGTGCAGCCCAATCACTCCGCCTATTCCGAGCAACAACATCAAATCTTTTCGGTTTAACTTTAAATCAATTTTACGAATTCGAAGTATCAAAAAAAGCACAACCGAAGCAACACCCACGCGATACCAAACCAAAGGAACTGCTTCTGTTTGAATAAGCTTCCCCAAAACACCGGTGAACCCCCAAAGAAGTACTATAAACTGAAGTCGAAACTGCGTGGTTGAAATCGCCATACGTGAAATGATAACTTGGGCAAAATTAGACCTAAAAAATTGATTTTTGTGTCGTTTTTGAACAAAAAAAAAACCGTCCCAATAAAATTAGGACGGTTTGAATTCTATAATCGTGTATTATTAAGCTTCGATTAAATGCTCCACTTTCACTCTCCATCCAAAAGGATCTTCTTTGATTCCCATTTGCAAATCAACCAAATTTTTCTTCAAGATTTTTCCGTAGCTCTCGTCTTCAGGCAAATCCGCCAATTCCAAACGCTCGTCTGAATATCCAACTGCCATGTAGTTATTTACAACCACTGCCGTTCCTACTCCGAAAACTTCTTTTAAATCCCCTTTTTTATGGGCTTGATGAACTTCTTCGACCGTAATCGGTCGAACTTCCACTTCAATTCCTAATTTTTCTGCCAATTTAAGTACACTATCACGCGTTACTCCATTCAGAATCCGTTCCGAGGTGGGAGCGGTCAACAATTTATCCTTAATTCGAACAAAAACATTCATTGTTCCAGCTTCTTCAATCAAAGTATGCGTTGCATCGTCCGTCCAAACTACTTGGTCATAACCTTCTTCACGCGCCTTGTGGGTTGGGTAAAAAGAACCGGCATAATTTCCAGCTGCTTTTGCAAAACCTACTCCACCGTTTGCAGCACGACTGTACCGATCTGCAATTTTCACAGAAAGTGGTTTGTCGTAGTAATTCGGTGCAACCGCTGTTAGAATCGCGAATAAATATTCATTGGATGAACGCGCTGTAATCGCTTCTTCCGTCGCAAACATTACCGGACGTAAATAAAGGGACATTCCGTATTTGGCAGGAACCCAATCTCTGTCTAAATCCACCAACGCTTTCAAACCATCCATAAAGATTTCTTCTGGAATCTGTGGCATATCCAAGCGCACAGCTGATTTATTGAATCTTTCAAAGTTTTTTTCGGGACGGAACAAGAACACTTCATCATCTTTTCCTTTGTAGGCTTTCATACCTTCAAATATCCCTTGTCCGTAATGGCTCACTGAAATCGCAGGTGTAAACTCTAACTTACCATATGGTTTGATTATGGGCTCACCCCACTTACCGTCTTTGTACCAACATAGTAACATGTGATCGGCAAAGGCAGTTCCAAATGTATTTATATTAAAGACTTCAGGCGTAAATCGCGAGTCTTTAATTTTCTCAATTATCATAAGCTCAATTTTTGTTATTAATTTATGAAGTGCAAATTTAATGAATATAATAAAACTTTTAGCCTAAACCGCTGTTATAAATTCTTATTTTTGAACAATGTTAACACGAAAGATCATATCGACCGAAGATGGCTCATCCACAATTTTCATTCCTGAGTGGAATGAATCCTATCACTCAAAGCACGGTGCCGTACAGGAAGCCTACCATGTTTTCATTCGAAATGGATTTGAAATCCTATCGAATAAAAAAGAAATATCCATCTTAGAAATTGGATTTGGAACGGGGTTGAATGCGCTGATTACACTACTCGAATCTCAAAATTCAAAGCAAATTATACACTATACAGGCCTTGAAAAATATCCAGTTGCGGAATCTGAACATCGTTTATTGAATTATCCTTCCGCGATTTTGAACTTCCACCCTACTCTTCCGTTTGCAGAAAATGAAATTCAAAAGCGTTATTCCAAACTTATGAATTCAGATTGGGAAGAATTTCAAACCCTTTCTTCTACGTTCAATTTACGAAAGATTCAGTCGGATTTCTTGGATTTTAATTATCCGAACGAAGCGTTTGATTTGATTTATTTTGATGCTTTTGGAGCGCGTGTTCAGCCGGAATTATGGACGGAAGAATTATTCCAAAAAATATATGATTCCATGAAATCAAATGCGGTTTTCACGACCTATTCTTCAAAAGGAAGTGTTCGACGGGCTTTAATTGAAGTAGGATTACATGTTGAAAAACATCCAGGCCCTCCCGGAAAAAGAGAAATGTTAATTGCAAAGAAATGAGTAAACCTTTTAATGTACGGATTTACGGGCTTTTGATTGAAAACAATCAACTCTTGGTTGTAAGAGAACCCTTCATGGGAAAAATGGTCTGTAAATTCCCAGGCGGTGGATTGGAATTTGGTGAGGGAACCGTTGACTGTTTAAAAAGGGAATTCAAAGAAGAATTAAATCTCGACATTGAGATTGATCGTCATTTTCATACCCAAGAAACCTTTTTACAATCTGCCTTGGATCCCAACGAACAGATTCTGATGATTTATTATGTCGTTCACACAAAAGACATCAAGCAATTAAAGAATTTGGATGAAGGAATTGAAAAGTTGATATGGATTGATTTGGATGAACTTAAAGTTGAAGATTTGAGTTTAGAAATGGATCAATGGATTGTGAAAAGCTTGTTGGACGAATTAAATTGAATTCATTGATTGGATTCATCGTCTGTTTAATTCATACTTTTGCAAAACAAAAATTTTAGGATTGCGGTATTTTTTGGAAATAGCCTACAAAGGCGAAAAATATTTTGGATGGCAAAGACAACCCAGACAAATCACGGTACAAGAAGTAGTGGAAGATGCACTTACCAAACTTCTTCGCACGCCGACTACGGTTTATGCCGCAGGTAGAACCGATACCGGCGTCCATGCAAAAAAAATGTATGCACACTTTGATTACAATGAACCACTTCATCCGCAACTGGTTTTTAGACTCAACTCCTTTTTACCGGATGATGTTTCAATTTCAAAAATAATTCCTGTAACTGAAAATGCGCACAGTCGTTTTGATGCCACAGAACGAACCTATCATTACTATGTTCAAATTGGAAAAGATCCTTTTACTTTTGATTCGAGTTGGCAAGTGATTCAAGAGTTGAATATGGAAAAAATGAATGAAGCCGCTAAATTACTGCTTGGAAAACAAGACTTTAGCAGTTTCGCGCGTTCCAAAACCGATGTAAAAACGCATATTTGCACGGTACGATTTGCAGAATGGGAACGAAATGGAGACGTTCTAAAATTCACGATTATAGCCGATCGATTTCTTCGGAATATGGTACGAGCCATTGTTGGAACTTTGGTGAATGTGGGAAAAGAAAGAATCAGTATTCCTAAATTCAGTTTAATCATTGCGCAAAAAGAACGTAAATTTGCAAGTGTATCTGCACCAGCGAAAGGTTTATTTTTAGCTGAAGTTGAATATCCAAAAGAAATATTTTTGAATGAGTGAGTCGACAAAGTTTGATTTCAGTGGACTGAAAAGAGTGGTTAAAATAGGAATGAGCTACCGAAAGCTTTTTATTTCGGTGGTGATTATTGCTATTTTAAGCGCGGTCGTTTCCACCTATCGACCTTATTTGATGAAAGATGCGATCGACGGTTATATTTTAACCAAAGATATGCAAGGACTTTTGGTCATCATTCTCATCATTTGTGGGGTTTTAATAGTGGAAGTTTTCCTCAGCTTTTCACTGATTTATTTAGCCAATATGATTGCGCAAAAAGTTGTTCGCTTTTTAAGAGTTCGACTATTCAACCACATAATTCAATTTAGACTTTCGTATTTTGACCGAACACCCAACGGGATTTTAGTCACTCGTTCCGTTTCCGATATTGAAACCATTGCAGAAATTTTCAACAACGGGATTTTAACTTTGATGGTCGACACTTTGCGTATCGTGTTTATTATCAGCGTTATGTACTATATGAATTGGATGGTCGCATCGATTGTCATCGTCATTTTACCGTTGATGATTGTCATTACCAATCAATTTCAAAAAGTATTAAAAAAAGTATACCAAGCCGAACGAAATGTTACCGCAAAACTGAATTCCTTTGTGCAAGAGCGTTTGACAGGAATGACCATTGTTCAATTATTCAATCGTCAGGAAAAAGAATATGCGGGATTTCAATCGATCAATAAAGAATTAAGAAACGCGTTTTTAAAAACCAATGTTTATTTTGCACTTCTCTTCCCCGTAGTTGACATCGTTTCGGCGGTTGCCATTGGACTTTTGTTATGGTTTGGTGGATTGCGAACGGCGGTTCACGGTGATCTTTCGGTGGGTGATGTGATTGTGTTTATTTCTTATATCACCATGTTGACTCAACCGATGCGACAAATTGCAGATCGTTTCAACTCGATTCAACGTGGGTTAATTGGTGCCGATCGGGTATTTAAAATTCTGGATGAAGATCAATCTTTACCCAACAAAGGTGTGGAATTATTAACGGACACCAAAGGAGAAATTGAGTTTGAAAATGTGAATTTCTCGTATATCAAAGGAAGTCCCGTTCTGAAAAATATTTCATTTTATACGCCACCTGGAAAAACCATTGCAATTGTTGGTGCAACAGGTGCTGGAAAATCGACGATTATTAATTTACTGAGTCGTTTTTATGACATTGATTCAGGCGATATAAAGATTGATGGAAAAAGTATTTATTCTGTAGAGTTGGCCAATCTTAGACAAAACATTGCCGTAGTTTTACAAGATGTTTTTTTATTCAACTCCACGATTTATGAAAACATCATTTTGGGCGATGAGTCTATTACCCTAGAGCAAGTTAAAAAAGCAGCCAAAGAAATTGGGATTGATGAATTTATAAACGCACTTCCCAATGGCTTCCACAGCGAAGTGAGCGAACGAGGAACGACACTTTCAGTCGGTCAGCGTCAATTGATTTCATTTTTACGAGCCTATGTGTACAATCCCCAAATTTTGGTTTTGGATGAAGCGACTTCTTCCATTGACAACGAATCGGAAACATTGATTCAAAATGCAACACTAAAATTAACCAAAGGACGAACTTCGATTGTCATTGCGCATCGATTGGCGACCATTCAACAAGCAGATCAAATCTTGGTGATGGAAGATGGTGAAATTGTTGAAAGAGGAAGTCACCAAGAACTATTAGATCAAGGTGGGTATTACCAAAAACTATATGAAGTTCAATTTCAATCGACAGAATCTGAATAAATTTATGATGCTTTTTGATTTTTTGTATATTTGAACTAAATCTATAAAAGAAAAGAAATATGAAAAAGTTTATTTTAGCATTGACAGTTATTGGATTCGCAAGCCTAAGTTCTTGTAAAAAAGAAGCAGACAAAGTGGAGGATAGCACGGAACAGACCGTAAAAGATCTTCATAATGAGGCTGAAGTTGGACAAGAAGCCAATGCAAACTTAGAATCTGCATCCAATATTGCTGCTGATATCCCGCAGTTCAGTAATGGAGAACTTCAAGCATTTGCACAAGATTATGCAGCTTACTTCCAAAGTTTAGTGGATGCTTCTAACAAAGGAGACAGCGAAAAATTACAGCAATTAACTGGAGAAGGCATGGATTGGTCAAAAAAAGCGGCAGAAATGACCCAAAAAATGACGGAAGAAGATGCTGAAAAATGGAAACAATGGGAAGCAAGACTTAGAGCTTCTGTTTCAGCAGAATAATTGCAACTCAAATTGAAATCAAAAAAAACCTCGCTCTAACAAGCGGGGTTTTTCTTTTTGAAAAATAAATTTCAGAAGGAATCCAATCGAATAGTTGCCCGACACAAACAAATTCTTAAAACTAATTCTTCTCGTTTGCCAATCTATTTTCACATCCTCTAACATAAATTTAACCCAAAGAAATCGAATAAAACACTTCCTTTTTTTGACTTTTCGTACCTTTGAAATGAAACTCAAACGAACAAAGAAAATGAAAAAGTTAATTTTAGCAATAACACTTATTGGAATCGTAAGCTTCACATCTTGCAAAGAAGGTGAAAAGAAAGTGGAAGCGTCGACAGTACAAACGGTAAGTGACGTTCAAGATCAGATAGAAACGAGCCAAGGCGCACTGGTTAATTTACAAACTGCTTCAAAAGTCGCAACGGATATTCCTCAATTTAGTACAGGAGAACTTCAGGAATTCGCTCAAAGTTATTCAGCCTATTTTCAAGAATTGGTTCAAGCTGCAGAAAAAGGAGACAGCATAAAATTACAAGAATTAACGACTGAAGGTTTGAATTGGTCAAAAGAAGCATCGAAATGGACGCAAGAAATGACGGAAGAAGATGCTCAAAAATGGATAAAATGGTCATCTCGACTTAGGTCCTCCATTTCCGACGAATATTAAAAAATCGAAATCCCTAAAAACCTCGCTCAAATCAGCGGGGTTTTTTCTATTTTTACAGAAACTTCAAAAAATAAAATTAAGCGTATGAAACGGTTATTACTACTTACATTCTTTGGTATTCTTTCAGCTCAATGTACGTCGGAGAAAATTTTCACCCAAACGGATTACGATCAAGCTCTCACGAAATATTGCAATCAAATCAAACCTGAAGTTCTGAAAACGCATTTGTATATTTTTGCTTCGGATGAATTTGAAGGAAGAATGACCGGCGAACCCGGACAAAAGAAGGCAGCCAATTACTTACGTGATTTCTATATCAAAAACAAAATCGACTTTCCAAAAAGTCCATACATCACCAATTACTTTCAAACCATTCCAGGCGGAACTTTTCCTCGAATTATAAACGAAACTGAAAATGTAATGGCTTTTATTCAAGGATCCGAAAAACCGGAAGAAATCCTTGTGATTTCCGCGCACTACGACCACATAGGAATGAGTGATGGCGAAATCTATAACGGCGCGGATGACGATGGATCAGGAAGTGTTGCTATTTTAGAAATTGCAAAAGCTTTCAAACAAGCCGAAAAAGATGGATTCCGGCCAAAAAGATCCATTCTCTTTCTACATGTGACAGGTGAGGAACTCGGATTGTTAGGATCCCGATTTTATACGGACAAACAACCGATATTTCCTTTGGAAAACACCATTGCGAATTTAAATATCGATATGATTGGACGAATAGATGATGCACATGTAGACAATCCAAAATACGTATATTTAATTGGCTCGGATAAGTTAAGTACCGATTTGCATGAACTTTCAGAAAATGTAAACAACCAACATTTTCAATTCGAATTGAATTATGAATTCAATGATATCAATGATCCCAACCAATATTATTACCGTTCCGACCATTACAACTTTGCGAAAAATAATGTTCCCGTTATATTTTATTTCAATGGTGTTCATGAAGATTACCATCAACCGGGAGATACGCCCGATAAAATTAACTACGAGATTTTAGCAAAACGCGCCCAACTTATTTTTGCAACGGCTTGGGAATTAGCGAATGCTGAAAACCGCCCTTTTGTCGATAAAAAATAGAGAATATTTTTAACAATTAAAAAAACACACATTCCAAATCAGATGATGAATCCTACCATAAAACTCAGTTTTCTCATTTCAATTTTAAGTACCTTTGCCGCCTTAAATGCACAATCCATGTCAGCACCGAAAGCGAAGAAAATTGAAAAGAAATTAGAAAAACACGGCGATGTACGAATCGATAATTACTATTGGTTAAACGACCGTGAAAATCCTGAAGTCATTGAATACCTAAAAGCAGAAAATGCGTATACAGAAGCGATGCTGAAAGATACCGAAGCTTTTCAAGCTGAATTATTTACCGAAATAAAATCAAAAATCAAAGAAGACGACGAATCCGTTCCTTTTAAATTCAATGGTTATTGGTACATCACTCGCTTTGTAAAAGGCGGTGAATACCCGATTTATAGCCGAAAGAAAGAAAGTTTGGATGCGGAAAATGAAATCCTTTTCGATGTCAATGAAATGGCAAAACCATACAGTTATTACGCTTTAAACGGATTGAACATCAGTGAAAACAATGAATTGGCGGCTTTTGGACAAGATACATTGTCACGAAGAATTTATTCCATCCAAATCAAAAATTTAAAAACAGGTGAACTTTTACCGGACCGATTGGAAAACACAACCGGCGGTTCCGTTTGGGCCGCGGATAACAAAACGCTTTTTTATACAAGAAAAGACGAAACCCTTCGCGCTTCCCAAATTTGGAAACATACATTGGGAACGGATCCAAGTGAGGACACAATGATTTTCGAAGAAAAAGACGATACGTTTAATGCGTTTGTTTTCAAAACGAAGTCCAGAAAATACATTATAATCGGAAGTTCCAGCACGGTTTCGGATGAATACCGTTTTATTCCCGCAGATCAACCCAATGCAGAATGGAAAGTTATTCAAAAACGCGAAAGGAACTTAGAATACAGCGTCGAACATTACGGCGATCACTTTTATATTTTAACCAATAAGGACAAAGCGACCAATTTTAAACTGGTGAAAACATCGGTCGATAAAACCGATAAATCAAATTGGGTCGATGTGATTCCGCATCGAAAAGAGGTTTTGTTAGAAGGTTTTGAGATTTTCAATGACTATTTGGTTTTGGAAGAACGAAGCAAAGGTTTAACCCAAATAAATATTCAATCGTGGGATGGAAAAGTAAATTACTTTGTTCCTTTTGAAGAAGAAGTTTATACCTCTTCCCTCTCCCAAAATCCTGAATTTGATTCCAAAATTCTTCGTTACAATTACACTTCATTGACCACTCCCAATTCAATTATCGATTTCGATATGAAGACAAAAAAGGGAGAAGTCAAAAAAGAACAAACCGTTTTGGGTGATTTCAACAAAGAGAATTACACCTCCGAACGAATTTGGGTAACGGCGCGCGATGGCGTAAAAATTCCGGTTTCACTTGTGTATCGGAAAGACACACCGATTAATTCCAACACCCCTTTATTGCAATATGCCTACGGATCGTATGGATACAGCATGGATCCGTACTTTAGCACGAGTCGTTTGACTTTGTTAGATCGTGGCTTTGTATATGCGATTGCGCACATTCGGGGTGGACAGGAATTGGGTCGTTCATGGTATGAGGACGGAAAAATGTTGACCAAGAAAAATAGCTTCAATGACTTTGTAGACATTTCTCGAGATTTAATTAAAAACAACTATACATCCGCTGAACATTTGTATGCAATGGGCGGTTCTGCAGGTGGATTGTTAATGGGTGCGATCATCAATCAAGCACCTGAATTATACAAGGGCGTTGTGGCGCAAGTTCCTTTTGTCGACGTAGTTACAACGATGTTGGATGATACCATTCCACTTACTACCGGTGAATACGACGAATGGGGAAATCCAAATGAATTGGCGTATTACAACTACATAAAATCGTATTCTCCGTACGATAACATTGAAAAGAAATCGTATCCAAACCTTTTGGTGACCACAGGTTTACACGATTCTCAAGTCCAATATTGGGAACCGGCAAAATGGATCGCTAAATTGAGAGAGTTGAAAACCGACAATCATTTGTTATTGTTGAGAACCGATATGGAAACCGGTCACGGTGGTGCCTCTGGACGATTTGAAGCGCTGAAAGAAGTTGCTTTTGAATATGCTTTCATTTTCAAATTAGAAGGAATTACAAAATAAACTCAAAAGAAGTAGTTTCTTTTTTCGATAAAAACAAGCTGAAATTCTTTTGTTATAAAGAATTTCAGCTTGTTTTATTTTTTACAGAAATTCGAAATAGAAGGGAATAATTAATTCCAAAGTTTTACATTTACGTCAGAAAAATAAATATGGCATCAGGTATTTTCACCGTATTGGACGACATCGCAGCATTGATGGACGATGTAGCTGTAGCAAGTAAAATTGCTGGCCAAAAAACCGCGGGAATTTTGGGAGATGATTTGGCGGTAAACGCCGAGAAAGCAACGGGTTTTGTTTCTTCACGGGAGATTCCTGTTTTATGGGCAATTACCAAAGGTTCTTTTCTGAATAAATTAATCATCATTCCGGTTGTTCTCTTACTCAATGCACTTTTTCCAGCTGCGATAAAATACATTTTGGTTCTCGGTGGAATTTATTTGGCGTATGAAGGTGCGGAAAAAATAATTGAATTTATTTTTCATTCCAAACCAAAAAGCAAAGAAGATAAACCGGAATCTATATCAGAAATAGTGGATGACCGAGAAGCTGAAAAAAAGAAAATAAAATCAGCCATTCTTACGGATTTCATTCTATCTATAGAAATTATCATCATTGCGCTGAGCACTGTGACCGATGAGACGTTGTATCTTCAAATCGCTACCGTTTCCATTATCGCAATTGTAGCTACCGTCGGTGTGTATGGATTGGTTGCCTTGATTGTCCGAATGGATGATGCGGGTTATAAATTAATTCAACTTTCAAAAGGAAAAGGTCTTACTTCTAAAGTTGGTCAGTTTTTGGTACAAGCTCTTCCGTGGATTATCAAATCTTTTACGGTAATAGGAACCATCGCTTTGATACTGGTTTCAGGTGATATTTTCTCGCATAATGTCGATTATTTCCACTCAATTCTCAATGGAATCCCTTCGCTTTTAAAGCATGCGATTTTGGGTCTTTTAATTGGTGTAGCTGCTTTTCCATTTGTTCATTTTGGAATGAAATTATTTAAAAAGAAAAAAGTTGAAGCTTAAAAGCATTCATCATATCGCCCTCATTTGTTCCGATTATTCACGATCGAAAAAGTTTTATACCGAAGTATTGGGTTTAGAAATTATTCGTGAAGTTTACAGAGAAGAAAGAGAATCCTACAAATTGGATTTGGCTTTGAATGGAAATTATATTTTGGAGTTGTTTTCTTTTCCCAATCCTCCGCCAAGACGCAGTCGACCAGAAGCAATGGGTTTACGTCATTTGGCATTTGAAGTGGATAATTTAGAAGAAGCTCAAATTGATTTACATTCACAAAACATTCAAACTGAATCCATTCGAATGGATGAAATTACAGAAAAAAGATTCCTATTTTTTCAGGATCCTGATGGTTTGCCCATCGAACTGTATGAAAGTTAAATTGAATCTATTGTTTAATGCTGTTACTTAAATATCTCAAACGTTTCTTTGGCATCTTCCCAGAATTCATCCAACTTCATCAGATTTTCTTTGAAAAACGGAATTATTTTCGGCCAATCTTCTTCACGGAAAACGGAAACTTTTTCCAGAATTAATTCAATTTTTGAAATTCGTTTTCCATTTTCGTCGTAAAACTCATCCCACCAAATCCACTCCTCGCCCATCTGAGAATCAAACAAAGGTTGAAATTCTACGAATTGTTCATAAATTAAATCTTGCAGACTTCGATCTTTGGAATGAATTTCAATGGCAATACGTGCTTTCTTATTATCCACATCCGTTTTAAAAAACACTTCTTTGATTCCGGTTTTATAATTAATCCAGTTCACAGGCAGTCCACTTGCGCCGGATTGCAATTTCATATACTGTCCAAATGAAATCCAAAACTTCTTTCGGATTTGATAGACTTCTTCCTTTGAATACATACTGCAAATTAGCTCAATTTTATGTTCATTTCAAAAGTTCAATCCGTAAAAAGCATAAAATTCAAAGCCGATATTATTTTAGGACTTTCAAATTATGATTTTAGTATATTTGGCTTTCAAAATTACAGCACATGAAATTAAAATTGGCATTAATCATTGGGTTAGGCTTTTTGACACAATCTTATTCACAAAATATGATGACACCCGAACTTTTATGGAAATTGAAAAGAATCAGTCCCGTAGGAATTACAGATGACGGGAAAAATCTAATCTATTCAGTCACCGAATACAAAGTCGAAAAAGGAGAAAAAACCACCAAAAATTATATTCTTCCAGTTAAAGGAGGAACGCCCAAAGCGATTGAAGATTATTCTAAATTGCTGACCAGTAAAGCATTTTCACCCGATAAAACAAAGAAAATCGAAGTTGAAAAAGTGAAGTTAGTAAATACTTTAGGCGTTGATTTGTATCCAAAACTGACGGAATCCAACGTGTATATCTACAACGATTTGGATTACAGACATTGGGACACATGGAACGACGGAACTTTCAATCATTTGATTTTAAAAGATGCGAAGAATGCCGATGACAAAGGAATTGATCTTTTAAAAGATGAACCTTACTATTCACCGCAAATGCCTTTTGGTGGAAGTGAAGATTATACATGGAACAACGATGGAACAAAAATCCTGTATGTCTCTAAAAAACTATCGGGAAAGGAATATGCACTAAGTACGAATACCGATATTTACGAATACGACGTGAAAACCGGAAAAACCATCAACCTAACAGAAGGAATGATGGGTTACGATACCAATCCTTCTTTTTCTTCAAACGGTGTTTTGGCTTTTTTAAGCATGGAGAACGATGGATATGAAGCCGATAAAAATGATATAATTCTACTTCACAACGGCGTAAAAACCAATTTAACAAAACATTGGGACGGAACGGTTGGCAGTTTCCAATGGAGCAACGACGGAAAAACAATTTACTTCAATGCGCCGATTGGTGGAACGGTCCAATTGTTTTCTGTCGTTGTTGATTTGAATGCAAAGAAAGATCACAAACCAAAAATCAATCAAATCACCGACGGTGTTTTTGATGTGGCTGGTTTGGTCGGACAAGCCGGAAATGGTTTCATCATAAGTCGAACTGATATGAACCATGCAGTGGAATTGTATTCGGTGGAATTAAAGACAGGGAAAATGAATCAATTGACGGAGGTAAATAATGACATTTACAGCAAAATAAATTTGAGTAAAGTTGAAAAACGAATCGTAAAAACCACCGACAACAAAGACATGACAGCTTGGGTTATTTATCCACCAAATTTTGATCCGACCAAGAAATATCCTACCCTTTTATATTGTCAAGGTGGACCGCAATCTCCACTTTCACAATTCTATTCCTTCCGTTGGAATTTCCAATTGATGGCAGCGCATGGATACATTGTAATTGCGCCAAACCGTCGAGGAATGCCTGGACACGGTGTGAAGTGGAACGAAGACATCAGTAAAGATTGGGGTGGACAAGTGATGGATGATTACCTTTCTGCGATTGATGATATTTCCAAAGAACCGTATGTCGACACCAATCGTTTGGGTGCTGTTGGCGCGAGTTACGGAGGATATTCTGTATTCTATTTAGCAGGAATTCACAACAAACGATTTAAATCTTTCATCTCTCACGATGGCGTTTTCAACTTGAAATCGATGTATGGAACGACCGAAGAATTATTTTTCACGAATTGGGATGCAGGAGGTGCGTATTGGGAAAAAGACAACAAAGCAGCGATGAAAACCTACTCTAAATTTGACCCAAGTAATCAAGTGAATAAGTGGGACACACCGATTTTAATTATACAAGGTGGAAAAGATTTCCGTGTTCCGATTGGACAAGGATTGGAAGCCTATCAAGCCGCACAACTTCACGGATTGAAAAGCAGATTACTCTATTTCCCCGAAGAAAATCACTGGGTTTTAAATCCACAGAACTCAATCATTTGGCATACCGAATTCTACAAATGGTTGGAAGAAACTTTGTAAGAATTTAAAGAAGAAAAAGCCGCAATTGAATTTCACTTGTGGCTTTTTCTATTTTAGAAAATCAATCATTAAGTACGAACAGGGCATGCCCTGTTCCAACAAGCCATAATCCTGGCAATTTTAAATTAATAATTGCCAATTAAAATTTATACCGCAATTGAACCAAGAAATACCGCCCCAATAACTCTCGGGTATTGATGATGGTTTGATTGGAAGTGGCATCAAAACTTGAGTTCACCAAATAATCATTTCCTAAAATATTTCCTGCAATAAAAGTCATATAGACATTTTTGGTCACATGATAACGAAGCGATGCGTTCAAAGCTTGATTTTCATTGATTAATTCACTGTCTTGGTATTGCATCTGGTAAGAATAATCACTTTGAACTAAGAATTTATCACTGATTGACCACGCCATTTTTGCGAAAGGTCGCCACGTAACAAACTGATTATCGGTCAGGGATTTAAAGTCATTTTGACTGTAATTCAATCCCAAATCCAATTCTACTTTTTTACGGTATTTCAATTTATTGGTCAAAGTATAATTCTGAGAAAACGATGTGTTGTGTGTTAAATCCTCCAAAATAGTCGGTAAATTATCAAAATCAAAGCGCCGAATGGTTGTATAATAATCAACATAGCTTAAATTTGCATTTACATTCACTGAATAATAGCGAGAAAAACGCTTGCTACCACCAAAATAAAAGGTTAAACTTTGATCTTGTTCGGGATTATTAATCAAGGAATTAATTTGAGGAATCGTTGTCATATCCGAGGAAGATTGAATGTTATCCACGCTTCGGTTGTAATTTCCACCCAAATAAAAATTCAAAAAACTGAAAGAATTGAAATAACCATAACTCACATTCGCTGTATGATAAAGCGATTCTTTCAATCCCAAAAATCCTCTATACACGGAATAATAATTCTGAATATCATACCCATCCGACAAATCCACCAAGTTCGGTAATTTGTAATCTTGCTGATAACTTAAATTGATATTTTGAGAAGAATTCGGTTTGATTTCTGCTTTGAAATGAGGAAGAAGCTTGGTGAAATTTAAAGAACGTTGATCGGTCAATAAAGTCGTTTTTTCATCGAAGTTATGAACGCCTACACCCACATCAAATTTTAAAATCCCTAGTTTTTTGGTATACGTTAAATCCGCATATAATTCGGTGAAATCAAAATCCGATTCACTCTGGAAGTTGGCTTGCGTAATCAATGCATTCCCTTCATAAATTGAATTCTTCAAATTCTGCCAACTGAAATTAGAACCCATTTTCAATCGTAAATTACTGGTATTGTTTAATAAGTGATTGTAAATTCCATACACTTGTAAATTCTGACGGTCTAATTTTTTGTTTTGTTGAAGGTTATTAAACCCTAAACTATCGATGATCAAAGGTGTGTCCGACGAAGTAATTCCTAAATCCGGGCGGTCATTCATCCATTGATGTCGAAGGTAAATTCCTAAATTATTATCACGACCTAATTTTCGGATGTAAGACAAACTCTGTCTTAAACTAAAACTGGTTTTCTCTGACAAATTATCCCGACTTCCAGTTGAAGATCCGTTGAAATATGTATCTGCAAACTGTTGATCTTCGTTTTCCAAATAATTAAAACTCGCTCGGTATTTAAATTGCGAACGACCGTCGGGTGTGAAATCCACACGAACTCTTCCCAAAGTAGATAACAAATGTTGGTCATTGAAGTTTTCGTCTCTGAAATTCATGTTTTCTCCGATTCGTTCTTGGGTCGATTTAAAACTTAAATTGTTGTTATTTACCAAAAGAAAACCATTGGTAAAAAGCTTTTTATTAGGTTCATATCCAAAATGAATTGCAGTTAAAAACGCATTCATATCCGCAGCATCCATCGCAGATCCTAAACGAATTCGATTCGCATCTTCACGCAAAGAGAAACTACTTCCCTCTTCCATCAACTCTGAAATCCCACCTAAGAATGTGAAATAATCTTCGTTTGTAAATACTTCTTTTCCGTACGTATTGAAATCGGTAATCGAAGTTCCATCGGTTTTTGGACTGAAATAAAATAGTTTGGATTGTACATCGGCATGCTCATGGGCATCACCACCCAATGTGACACTACCAAAAAGTAAACTCTTTTTATCTTCTTTTAATTCAATGTTTAACATCGCTTCTTCATCGTCCGACAATGCATTTGAAAAAGGATTCGCTTTGAATTTTTTATTCAATTGAATTTTCTCAATGGCATCAGCCGGAAGATTTTTGTTTAATAATTTCGTATTTCCACCCAAAACTTCTCGATTTCCGACTTTGATGGTTTTGATTTCTTTTCCCTCATAAAAAACTTTTCCATTTTCAACTTGAAGCCCTGGTAATTTTTTCAATAGATCTTCTAGGTTCTCATCCGCAGCGGTTCGAAAAGAATCGGCATCGAATTCAATGGTATCGCCTTTGACGGTAATCGGCTGTTTAGCGCGAACTACGGCTTCTTGAAGAGAAACAATGGATTTCTTTAAGGTAAATTTCAAGGTTTTTGATTTATCGACTAAAATATTTTGCTCAAACGATTCATAATCAAAATGTTCAATTTCCAAATCATATTTTTGTCCACAAGGCATATCCAAAGAGAAAAAACCTTCGACATCACTAAACCCAAAAGCAACTCCTTCGTTTTTAGAATTAAAAACAGAAACAGAAGCATCATAAACCGGAAAGCCAATACTGTCTCGAATTTCACCTCGAAGTTTACAAGATTCTTGTGCAAATGATGGAATGCTTAAAAAGCTCATAAGAAACACAAATAAAAAATAAGGTTTTAGCATGAAATTGTTTTTCTTATAAGTCAGTGAGAGCGTCAAATTGTTACAGAATGTGATTTTTTAAAGTAACAATTTATTTCTCTTTTATTTGTATTAAGGTGTAGAAACCGACAATTGAATGGTTTTTCCATTTTGGAATTTATGCCCTTTCAATCCAAACTCATACAAATATTCTGCTATTTCCTCGGCTGAATTAGGTGCTTGATAGCCAGGGAAAGCTTGTTCCAACATTTCCGTTTGAACGGCTCCCAGTGCGATGCAATTTATTTTGGGTTGATTTTCGTTGAATTCTTGTGCCAACAATTCCGTCAAGGTTACAATTCCGGCTTTGGAGGAGGAATAGGCACCCAATCCGGGGAATTTCACCGATCCTTGTACTGCGCCCATCGTTGTAATATTTACAATATGTGAATTTCCATTCATTTTATTCAAAACCAATTGAATCAATCGAAAAGGAGCTTTATAATTCACTGAAATTGATTCTTCGACATCAGATTCCGTAATTTCAAGAAATGGTTTATTTACTAAAAAACCGGCATTGTTATATAAAACATCCACCGATTTCCAATCCGAAATAAATTCCGGAATCTGTTGGATAGAATTCAAATCCGATAAATCCAGTTTTAAATACCGAAATTCAGAATTATTTTCAAACGTTTTCAATTCTTTCAACTTTTCTTCATTTCGAGAAATAGCCAAAACATTGTTTCCATTTTGCAAATGAATTTTCGTCAATTCTCTTCCAATTCCACGGCTTGCGCCTGTTATGAGGATATTTTTTTTCATTTTATCTTATTTCTAAATAATACAGCAAGGATTCAATTGAGTCAAAATTAGTCGAATTTAATTGAATCTGCTTGTTTTGCACTTTAATTCTGATTGGAGAATTTTCGTTAAATGCATACCCATTCCGCTTTAAGGCATGTCTTACCCAATAGGAAAAATCCGAACCATCGTCTGCAAAGTGTATTGATTTTGTTTCTGAATATAAAAACTGAAAACTACCGGTTTGGTAATTGAATTTAATTCGATTTTGGGATAATTTTTCGAAAATACGCTGTTCATACGCCACTTGTTCAGGAAATCCGGAATGAAATTCACCCTGATCAATCCACCACAATTGGGTTGCGTTCTGCAGGACCAATTCAACTTGATGCGAGGCTATAACAAAGGTTTTACCGGTTTCTTTGGCCAATTTATAAATCAATTCAAAAATCTTAAATTGATTTTCTATGTCCAAATGCGAAGTGGGCTCGTCCATGATAATCAAATCTGTATCCTGAACCAAAGCACGCGCAATCATCGCCATTTGCAATTGACCGTCACTCAACTGATTGGCCATTTTATTTTTTAAATCCGTAATTCCCACTAATTCCAACGATGAGTGAATTTGATCTTTTTCTTCTTTACTAATTTTTGAAAACCCGTTGGAATACGGCAATCTTCCTAAACTGACCAAATCAAATACCGAAAGCACCGGCACCTGATTCAATCGAGAAAAAACCACCGCAATTTCTTTGGAACGCTTTCGCACATCCCACGTATTTATATTTTCAGAATTCATAAAAACCGAACCCGAATGAAGCGGTTGCAATCCCAAAAGCGATTTAATCAACGTGCTTTTTCCTGAACCATTTTTCCCGGTCAATCCTACCAATTCTCCTTGTTTTACACTAGCAGAAATGCCTGAACAAATCGGCTGTTGATAGCCGATGGAAAGATTGTCAATATATAAGATTTCGTCATTCATTGTTTAAATTTTGGATTCTAATCATTCCACCGATATTGTTTTCGATTTAAAATAATGCTCATTACAATCGGTGCGCCGATGAGGGAAGTAATGATGTTGATGGGTAAACTTCCATTCGGGAAAATTTGAGCTAAATAAGAGAAAATTAACATCGATAAAACTCCGGTTAAGGCGACCAAAATATATAATTCAAAAATATCGGTTCGTTTAAATGCAATTCGACAAATATGAGGAATTGCAAGTCCTATAAAAGCAATTGGCCCAACAAAAGCAGTTGCGGCAGCTGTCAAAATAGCAGCAGAAATTAAAATTAACCAACGAATTTGTTTGATATTCACTCCCATCGTATGGGCATAATTCTCACCCAAACGCAGTCCAGAAATTCCTTTGAGCGTCCATAAAGATAGTCCAATTCCAAATACAACCATGGCCGAAAAAACAAAAATCTGACTCCAAGACAATCCTGAAATCGAACCGAAAGTCCATACCAAAAACGTTTTGATTTTTTCGGAAGGAGCGAAGAATTGTAAAATCCCTATGATGGCGGCCGTAAAACCAGCAATCATAATTCCCACGATGATTAAAGCGCCGGTGGAATTCAATTTGGATGAAAAATAAACTATGACCAACAAAGCCAAAAAAGCACCGATGAAAGAAGCCAAACAAATCAACCAAGAATTATTTGCCAACGAACTCAATCCAAAAATAGAAGATAAAAAAATCACCATTGCCACACCCAATCCCGAAGCGGAAGTAATTCCCAAAACAGAGGGATCTGCCAAAGGATTTCGAAATAACTCTTGCAATAACAATCCACTAATTGGAAGAGCAATTCCCGCTAAAATCGCTGCCAAAGTCTTGGGTAATCGATAATCAACAATGAGCTTGGTCGTTTTTTCATTCGTAAAAACATCCATCAAATGAACACTTGCATTTCCACTATTGAGATTCAGAAAAAACGCAGCAAAAATCAGAAGGAGTAAAAAAAGTATGGTGAATTTAAATTTCAAGTATCTGTTTTATTTCCTACAAATATAACAAGTATTTTGGGTTTGCTTTCGACAAGAATGGGAGGATTTCTGTAATTGGAACTTCGGATGCAATCAAGACTTCGGATGCTTCAGCCACCTAATATTCTCGGAATGACCTTTCTCGAGTTCTGTGTCGTATTTCTACATATAAATCCCGAACTTTGTTTTCTAAGTTTTAAATGATGTCAAACCAAGAAACACTATATATTCCTTTAGAAAATGTGGACAGTGAGCACTGTGCGCTCATTATCAAAGAAGGATTGGACGAATTAAAAGAAATCTCAGAATCGCACGTCGAAGTAAATAACCGTCGAGTAAAGATTTCAGCAAAATATTTAGATGAAGCCCTTCCTCTTGCCGTTCAGAAAATACGGGATTTAGGGTATGGAGTTCCTACTGTGAAAAAACACTATCCGGTTTTAAACATGGATTGTGCTTCCTGCGCTTCCAGTTCACAAAACGTTTTGAAAATGCAAGCCGGCGTTGTGGATGCGCGAGTGAATTATGCCAATACAGCGTCAGAAATTGAATTTATTCCTAGTATTACCAATCCTGAAAAACTGAAAATTGCATTGCAAGAAATCGGTTTTGATTTAATGATAGATGAGTCCGACGAAGCAAAAGAAGGTTTGGAGGAATTGCATAAAAAAAAGTACGCCAGCCTCAAAAAAAGAACTTTTTGGGCTATTGCACTTTCGGTTCCTTTGATGGCAATCGGCATGGTTTTCATGAATATACCGTATGCAAATTATATCATGTGGGCCTTGTCAACACCGATTGTTTTTATATTCGGTAGGCAATTTTACATCGGTGCGTGGAAACAATTAAAACATGGTTCCTCCAATATGGATACTTTGGTTGCGATGAGTACAGGGATCGCCTATTTATTCAGCGTTTACAATACTTTATTTCCGGATTTTTGGGAAAGTCGCGGTTTGGAAGCACATGTGTATTTCGAGGCGGCAGGGGTAATAATTGCGTTTATTTTAATTGGAAAATTATTGGAAGAAGGCGCAAAGGGAAACACATCATCTGCCATCAAAAAGTTAATTGGGATGCAACCCAAAACCGTTACTTTGATTCAGCCCAATGGAGAACAAGTGGAAACTTCCATTGCAACCATTCAAATAGGTGATCTTATTTTGGTGAAGCCGGGCGAGAAAATCGCGGTGGATGGAGAATTAACTTCCGGAACTTCGTATGTCGATGAAAGTATGATTTCAGGAGAACCTTTGGCGGTAGAAAAGAAAATTAACGATCAGGTATTCGCAGGAACCATCAATCAGAAAGGAAGTTTCCAGTTTAAAGCAACCAAAGTAGGTGGTGATACGTTATTGAGTCAGATTATAAAGATGGTTCAAGATGCACAAGGAAGTAAAGCACCCGTTCAAAACCTGGTCGATAAAATCGCCTCGATTTTCGTTCCTATTGTATTGGTTTTAGCAGTTCTTACTTTGGTTATATGGATGATTTTTGGTGGACAAAGTGGATTTACACATGGATTGTTGGCAATGATTACCGTTTTGGTTATCGCTTGTCCGTGCGCATTGGGATTGGCAACGCCCACTGCAATTATGGTTGGCATTGGCAAAGGGGCTGAACATGGAATTCTAATTAAAGATGCAGAAAGTTTAGAAACTGCAAAAAACATAGATGCCGTTGTTTTCGATAAAACGGGAACGCTTACCGAAGGAAAACCCAAAGTAAGCAAAATGAATTGGTTCAATGCAGATGCAGTGAAATATACACCTATTCTCTATTCGATTGAAAAGCAATCCGAACATCCTTTGGCAGATGCCATTGTGAATTATTTGGAAGCCTATCATTCGGAACAATCCATGAAAACGCTTTTGTTGAGAGACAATATAAAAGAAGGAGAGGAAGATAAACATTTGGTTCCGCCGCGACTCACTCACTTGTTTTTGGAGGGAATACAGATTGAAAATGTATCCGGGAAAGGAATTATGGGAACTTTTGAAGGCGGAAAATATTTCATAGGAAATCCGAAATTTATAGAAGAACAAGGAATTTCATTGGGATTGGAATATGAGAATTGGATGTTTGATCGAAGTACAATGAGCAAAACCATCATCTTATTTAGTGATTCAAAACGAGTTTTGGCTGCGATTTCCGTTTCGGATGAATTAAAATCAACGTCCAAGGAAGCGGTTCAAAAATTACACGATTTAGGAATTGAAGTGTATATGTTGACGGGTGACAATGCAGCATCCGCAGCGGCCGTTGCACGGGAAATTAAATTGGACGAATACCAAGCGGAAGTTTTACCCGAAGATAAACTCAACTTTATAAAAAAACTACAAGCCGATGGAAAGATAGTTGCCATGGCAGGTGACGGAATCAATGACAGTGCAGCTTTGGCGCAATCCAATGTTGGAATCGCAATGGGAAAAGGAAGTGACATCGCCATTGAATCTGCAAAAATGACCATTTTATCGAATGATTTACTGAAAATACCGGAAGCGATTAAATTATCCCAACAAACGGTTTCTACCATTCGTCAGAATTTATTCTGGGCGTTTATATACAATATCATCGGAATTCCAATTGCTGCGGGGATTTTGTATCCATTCACAGGTTTTTTATTGAATCCGATGATTGCAGGTGCGGCAATGGCTTTGAGTAGCGTCAGTGTGGTCAGCAACAGCTTACGTTTGAAATGGAAGAAGTAATTGAATTTGAAAATACAGGAATAAAAGAAACAGAACAACCTAACTCTCAGTTGTTCTGTTTTGTTTTTATACTAAGAATAGACTTTGGAAATAATTCAGGTATACTAACTTAAATCTATTGTGTTTATTCTTTTTAGTCTTCCAATTCTACGACTTCTGCGTCAGGAGCATTTTTCATCACAGATTGAATTCCATTTTTAGCACCGGATTCGTCCGCATACATTTGGCTTGTTCCAATCACTTGGCCGTTTGTAGCTTTCAGATTAAACATCCATTTTCCCGAAGCGCCTTGTTTCAAATCGAATCGCGCTTCGTCTTGCGCATTCTTTTTCACGGACTCGATACCGTTTAGACAATTTGCTTTTTGGGTGTAGCCCTCACTTGCCAAAATATTTTGACCGTTTTTTGCTTTTAATCGAAAGCGGAATTCTCCCGCTTTGTCTGTATACATTTCAAACATAGAATATATTGTTTTTGGTTAATTTACATCGAAACTAAAAAAAATAAATGAAAAATGCTCTTTTTGATTGGAATTAATTGCTAATTTAAAATCAAATAAAACAACTTTGTACTTTATTTGTATATTTATTAAAAATAAACCGATAAATGAACGTTATATATTTTCTTCTTTTTAGCTTACTTAGTTTTCAATTTCTATTTAGTCAAGTCGTTTTTTCAACGGATTGGAAAAGTGATGCCGATGTGGTTGTATTTGTTTCTGAATGGAAGAGCGATGCGGATTTAGTGGTTTATAAAACCAAATGGAAAAGCGATGCCGGTCAGAATAATGGAGTTTGGTTTTTTAGCGAATGGAAATCGGATGCTAAAAAAAATATTTATTTTACAGAATGGAAAAGCGATGCGGATATAGTAATTTATTTCACCGAATGGAAAAGCGATGCCGGTTGGAAAAAGCATACAAAAAAGCATTTGTTCTATTGAGTGTTGAATTCAAATCGCAAATGCTTTCGGTACCTTTTCGAATTAAATAGATTCTTTTTTATTTCTTAACAATGTTTTTCAAGTAATCTCCGTACCCACTTTTACCGTACTTTTCTGCAGATTTTAGCAATTGCGCTTTGTCAATAAATCCAAATCGATACGCGATTTCTTCGATACAACTTACTTTCACACCTTGTCTTTTTTCAATAATTCGGACGAATTCTGTGGCTTCATGCAAAGAATCAAAAGTTCCGGTATCCAACCAAGCCGTTCCACGACCCATGATTCCTACTTCCAACTCTCCCAATTCCAAATATATTTTATTGATATCTGTAATTTCCAATTCGCCACGAACCGACGGCTTTAAGTATTTCGCAAATTCAACCACGCGATTGTCGTAAAAATACAATCCTGGAACGGCGAAATCAGATTTCGGCTCCGTTGGTTTTTCTTCGATCGAAATCGCTTTGTGGCTTCCATCGAATTCCACTACACCATATCGTTCTGGATCGGACACTTGATACGCAAAAACACATCCTCCTTTTACGGTAGTTTTACTCGATAGAAGTTGGGGTAATCCTGCTCCGTAAAAAACATTGTCACCCAAAACCAATGCAACGGAATCGTCACCAATGAACTCTTCACCAATGATGAAAGCCTGCGCTAAACCTTCTGGATTTTCCTGAACTGCATAGTGAATCTCACAACCAATTTGAGATCCATCTCCCAATAACCGTTCGAATGCCTCCGAATCTTGGGGTGTGGTAATAATTAATATTTCACGAATTCCAGCCAACATCAAGGTCGAAAGTGGATAATAAATCATCGGTTTATCGTAAACTGGCATCAATTGTTTACTAACTGAAATTGTTAATGGATACAAACGTGTCCCTGATCCTCCTGCAAGTATGATTCCCTTCATTTTTTAATTCTTTTTACTATTTTCTGAAAAAGTCCAGCGACTTAAAACTTTATGGTGCAAGCGAGTGCAAAATGGTAACCAATTTACTTTAGGAATTTTCACTAAAGTTATATTTATTATTTTTGTTTAAACTGTTTTTCCAACTACACAACTTCCAACACTGTACACACGCAATAACTAAGCGTATTGTTTGTCGTAGTACTCCAAATAGTCACCACTGGTTACATGCTCCAGCCATTCCTTGTTTTCCAAATACCAATCAATGGTTTTTGATAATCCTTCTTCAAAAGTTACAGATGGTTTCCAACCCAATTCTTTATTGATTTTTGAAGCGTCAATCGCATAACGTAAATCATGACCGGGACGGTCTTTTACAAAAGTAATTAACTTTTCACTTTCGCCCTTTTCTCTTCCTAACTTTTCATCCATTTGACGACAAAGTTCTTTGACTAAATCAATGTTTTTCCATTCATTGAATCCACCTACGTTGTAACTTTCGCGATTTCTTCCTTCATGAAAAACCAAATCAATAGCTACAGCATGGTCAATTACATACAACCAATCGCGGGTGTATTTTCCATCGCCATAAATCGGTAAAGGTTTGTGATGAAGAATATTATGAATACAAAGAGGAATTAATTTTTCAGGAAAATGATTGGGTCCGTAATTGTTTGAACAATTTGTAATGACAACCGGGAAACCATAGGTATCCGCATACGCTCTTACAAAATGATCGGAGCTCGCTTTGGATGCGGAATAAGGCGAATGAGGATCGTAGGATGTTTCTTCCACAAAAAATCCAGTTTCGCCCAAGGCGCCATAAACTTCATCGGTAGAAACATGAAGAAAACGTTTTCCTTCGAACTCTCCATCCCAAATGCTTTTCGCCGCATTCAATAAATTCACCGTACCCAAAACATTGGTTTTCACAAACTCTAGGGGTGAACTAATCGAACGATCTACATGAGATTCGGCTGCCAAATGAATCACTCCCGTTGGTTTATGTTGTTGAAAAATATCCATAATCAATTTCTCATCGGTAATATCTGCTTTGATGAATTGATAGTTTTCTTTCTTTTCTATATCTTTTAAATTCTCTAAATTCCCGGCATACGTCAGCACATCTAGGTTGATGATGGTATAATTCGGGTATTTATTTACAAATTGTCTTACAACATGCGAGCCGATGAATCCCGCTCCACCTGTGATAAGTATCGTTTCTTTTTTCAAAATTAATTATTTAGTAAGTGAAAATTTTTGATCCTCTAATTCATGAACCGTTTTCCGTAAACCTGAACTTGAAAACCGATGATCTCTTTGGTTGTAATACAATTCAATTCCTTTTTCTTCACAATATTGACGACCTGTGAAATTCTTTTCTTTGTATTCATCGCCCAAAATACGAACATCAATTTTAAAAGAACGTAAAATATCTTCCAAATCTTGTTCAGAAAGATAGGGAACAATTTCATCCACAAATTTACATCCTTTCAATTGAATATAACGTTCAACCACCGTTTGAGTAGGTTTGTTTTTTTCGGGGCGATCTAAGGTTGGATCTACTTGCAATCCTACAATTAAATAATCGCATTGCCTTTTTGCATCTTCCAACATTTTTATATGTCCTGCATGCAGCAAATCAAAGGTGCTAAAGGTAATTCCTACTTTCATTTCATTCTTGATTTAAGGATTCTTAATTTTTTAAACCAATTCCATAATATTCAAAACCTAATTCTTTGAGGTAATCTGCTTCGTAAATATTCCGACCGTCAAAAACCACTTTATTTTTTAGCAATTTAGCTAAAATCTTCCAATTTGGAATTCTAAATTCGGACCATTCCGTTACCAGTAAAATAGCTTCAGCATCATCACACGCTTCGTACGCATCTTTTGAATAGGTAATGGTATCACCTAAATAAAATTCTTTCGCATGGTCCATTGCAATCGGATCATACGCTTTTACTTTGGCTCCCAACTTTATCAATTCTTCAATAATAACCAAAGAAGGCGCTTCACGCATATCATCGGTATTGGGTTTGAAACTCAATCCCCACAGCGCGAAGGTCATTCCCGCCAAGTCGTTTCCAAATCGTTTGATTACTTTTTCAACCAAAACATGTTTTTGACTGTCATTCACATCTTCTACCGCTTGCAAAACCCGCAATTCATAATCATATTCCCGGGCTGTACGTATAATTGCTTTCACATCTTTTGGAAAGCAAGATCCACCATAACCTACGCCTGGATAAATAAATTTATTTCCAATTCGCGAATCGGATCCAATTCCTTTTCGAACCATATTTATATCCGCACCCACTCTTTCACACAGATTGGCCATGTCATTCATGAAACTAATTTTCGTTGCCAACATTGCATTCGCTGTATATTTCGTCATTTCTGCTGAAGGGATATCCATATAAATCAAACGATCACTACTCAACTGAAACGGTTTGTAAAGTCGATGCATAATTTCCCGCGCTCGATCTCCTTCCGTTCCAACAATAATACGATCAGGTTTCAAGAAATCTTCAACGGCTGCACCTTCTTTCAAAAATTCAGGATTGGAAGCAACTGAAAATTCCAGGTTTGAATTTCTTAGTTTCAATGCTTTTTCAATTTCTGCTTTTACTTTTTCGCCCGTTCCTACCGGAACAGTACTTTTTGTAGCCACGACCAAATAATCATTCATCGTCTCTCCAACTTGTTTTGCTACGGCTAAAACATAACTTAAATCTGCTGAACCATCTTGACCTGGAGGAGTTCCTACCGCAATAAAAACAACTTTACTTCCTTGAATGGCTTCCCCTAAATTGGTAGAAAACTGTAACCGTCCGTTCTTGTAATTTCGAACAACCAATTCTTCCAGTCCCGGTTCATAAATAGGAATAATACCATTTTTTAAATTATCGATTTTCTTTTGATCAATATCGACGCATACTACTTCTATACCAACGTCTGCAAAACAAGTTCCTGACACTAATCCTACATAACCTGTCCCTACAACTGTAATTTTCATCTTATTTTATTTTAAACATTTCCCAAAAAAGCACGGATTGAATTGATTTGAAAGTATAACGAATTCTAACTATTTCGCTTTCACAGGTAAAAATTGAACCCGCAAAAATAAAACTTTAAGATGAATTTATCCTACATTAGCAAAAAAAAGAAATATGTCCATCAATAAAGACATCAAGCGAATCACAACGGAGACGGTTCGCAGTATGAAAGGAAAGGAGAAAATCTCGATGTTAACTTCGTATGATTACACAATCGCACAAATGGTCGATGCAGGTGGAATCGATGTAATTTTGGTAGGTGATTCAGCATCCAATGTGATGGCGGGTCATGAAACGACACTTCCGATTACACTGGATCAAATGATTTACCACGCACAATCCGTCGTTCGTGGAGCACAGCGCTGTTTGGTCGTTGTGGATTTACCTTTTGGAACCTATCAATCGGATCCGCAAAGAGCTTTGGATTCTGCCGTTCGAATTATGAAAGAATCGGGTGCACACGCCATTAAATTAGAAGGTGGTAGAGAAGTTCAAAAATCCATTCAGAAAATAGTAAATGCCGGAATTCCTGTAATGGGTCATTTGGGATTAACCCCTCAATCAATCTATCAATTTGGGACTTATAAAGTGCGCGCAAAAGAAGATGCGGAAGCCGAAAAGCTGTTGGATGACGCCAAACTTTTGGAGGAATTAGGCGTTTTCTCTTTGGTAATGGAAAAAATCCCTGCGGATTTAGCGAAGAAAGTAACCGAAAGAATTTCAATCCCTACCATTGGAATTGGCGCAGGATCTCATTGTGATGGTCAAGTTTTGGTCGTTCATGATATGTTGGGAATGACCCATGAATTCAAACCCAAATTTTTACGTCAGTATCTCAATCTCAATGAAGAAATCACAAACGCAGTTCAACGATATGTTGCCGATGTGAAAAGTGTGGATTTCCCGAATGAAAATGAACAATATTAAAGGCAGTACTCTTAATGTATGGGAAATTTAGAACCGAGAATTTTATTTGAAGATAACCATCTTTTAATCATCAATAAAAAAGCAGGAGACTTAGCGCAAGGAGATGCTACGGGCGATATTCCGTTGATTGACTCCCTAAAAGAATTTATAAAAGTCAGAGACCATAAACCCGGAAATGTGTATTTGGGACTGGTGCATAGATTGGATCGACCGACGAGTGGTTTACTTATTTTCGCGAAAACAAGTAAGGCTTTGAGTCGAATGAATGAATTATTCAAAACACGCGAAGTAGAAAAATCCTATTGGGCAATTGTCGAAGGAAAACCTGAAAAACAATCCGATCATTTGGAACATTATCTGAAAAAGAATCAGAAAAACAACAAAGTAACCGTTTTTACACGTCCTACGCCCGATGCTAAAAAAGCGATTTTGGAATACAAAGTCGTTGGTAATTTGGATAATTATACGCTATTGGAAGTCGATTTATTCACCGGTCGTTCGCATCAAATCCGTTCTCAACTGAGTTTTATAGGTCATTCCATCAAAGGAGATTTAAAATACGGTTCCAAACGTTCGAATCCCGACGGGAGTATTTCTCTACACGCGCGGAGGATTAAATTCATTCATCCTGTAAGCCATGAAGAAATCGAAATCACCGCCCCTCCACCGAATGATAATGTATGGAATGATTGTCTTAAATTTGTCGATTAATTCCGTGTTTTTATGAACCGAATTTTCTATTTCTTGCTGTACGCGATCTCGCTACTTCCTCTATCGATACTTTATCGATTTTCATGGATTCTATACATTCTCTTGAATTATATAATTGGATACCGTAAAAAAGTAATTGTAGAGAATTTGAAAAATTCATTTCCGGAAAAGTCAGACCAAGAAATAAAATCGATCAAAAAGAAATTTTACAAAAACTTTGCAGATTATTTGATTGAAACCCTAAAGAGTTTCTCCATCCACTCAGAAGAGTTAAATAAAAGACATACCTACAGCAATTTACATCTTTTTGAAGAGTGTAAACTGGAACAAAAAGACATCCTTTTGATGGCGGGTCATATTTTTAATTGGGAATGGTTTGTGGGACTTGCTCCCAATGTGAGTACAGAAAAAACCGTTGCTGTTTATCACAAAGTAAAAAACGACTTTTGGAATGAAAGAATCAATCAAATCCGCGGAAAATTTGGAACAATTCCTTTGGATATGAAAAATACGGCGAGATATATTTTGAACACGCCCAACAACGGTGAACATGCTTATCTTTTTGTCGCCGATCAAAGCCCAAAAAAATCAGCCATTCACTATTCTTTGCAATTTCTAAATCAAGAAACACCCGTTTTTATAGGGTTTGACAAAATATCGATTAAGAAAGATATGGCCGTTATCTATTGCCGAACGGTTAAACTAAAAAGAGGCTATTACCACACTACGTTTGAACGAATCCTTCCGGAGGGAGTTGATTTCGAACCAATGGAAATCGTCCATAAATTCTTTCATCTTTTAGAAGAAACAATTATTGAAAACCCAGACAATTGGTTGTGGAGTCACAAACGATGGAAACACAAAAAAGGAATTGACTATTGAAAACGGGAATTGCCATATTGAATTGGAATGGACGGAAATTGTTGGAAGAATTTCTTCCTTCGGTCGTTGAAAACTCGAATTCTGCCGAGATTTTTGTGATTGACAATGCTTCGACAGACGAGTCCATTGAATTTCTACAAACTGAATTCCCGACTGTGAAAATCATTCAAAACTCCGAGAATTTTGGTTTTGCAAAAGGTTACAATGTGGGCATTCAATCCATTTTACAAAAACACGATATCGATGTTTTTTGTTTTCTAAATTCAGATGTAAAAGTGACTGCAAACTGGTTGCCTCCCGTTTTGGAGTTATTTGAGAAAGATAAAGAAATCGCTGTAATTCAACCCAAAATTTTGGATTACAAAAATCCCACTCATTTTGAATATGCAGGAGCAGCTGGAGGATTCATTGATAATTTAGGTTATCCCTATTGTAGAGGTCGTGTTTTTTGGACTTTAGAAGAAGACAAAGGTCAATACGATGATACAATCCAAATATTTTGGGGAACGGGAGCTTGCTTTTTTATACGAACGCAGGATTTTTTAAATCAAAATGGATTCGATGAAGATTTCTTTGCACACATGGAAGAAATCGATTTGTGTTGGCGATTGAATAATTCAAATCGAAAAATTTTTTATTGTGGGAAATCGATGGTTTATCATTTAGGAGGTGGAACTTTAAAGTCAAACAGTCCACAAAAAACCTATTTAAACTTCAGAAACAGTTTGTGGACTTTAGAAAAAAATGCACCCAAAGGAACTACGCTAACCCTTATTTTCACCCGCTTGGTTTTGGACGGAATAACAGGAATTATCTTTTTATTTTATGAAGGTTGGCCACACTGTAAAGCAATTATTCAATCGCATTCTGCTTTCTTTAAGAAATACTCCCATTTTTTGAAAAAACGAATACCGGGTGAGAAGAATTATTACCAAAAAAAGTTTGTTCCTCTTCAGTATTTTGTACTGAAAAGAAAAAACTATTCCGACTTAAAATAAGTCCAAAATAAAATCCTAAATATTCGTGTTATTTTACTTTCTCTAATTTCTCAGCGATTGTTTTGATGAAATTCGTCAATGGACCTTTTGCCATCATTTCAATCATCATGTTGAATTTCCCTTCGAAGTCCAAAGAAACATCTGAACTCTCATCGTCCACGGGATCAATATGGATGGTCAAATAATATTCAAAATTGGGTGAAGGCGATTCAAAAACCAACTGAGTAGGCTCATTTACCTCTTTTAATTTCATTCCTACTTTGGGAAGACTCCCAATTTGCACTGCGAATCCTTTCCCAGAATCGTGCACATCAAAGGATTTGGTATCGTCTGGCATAAGCTCACGATAATTTTCCATGTCGGATAAAAAATCAAAGGCTTCTTGTTGATTTTTTGAAAAACGAGTTTTGTTAATATTTACATTCATCTCAGCTGAAAATTACTATATTTGTGTTAAATGGTTCCAAATGTACAAAGTTTTTTATAATGAAAAGGCACTGCTATTTACCGACAAACCTTTAGAAAATATAAAGTCATTAAAATTCAGCAATGAGAGTATATTTGATGAAGCCATTGATCTTCTTAAAAACACATCTCTTCGGGAAATAAACTTGTATTATCATAATTTGGATAAGCTCTGGAAGGAATTCAAACTTCATTTTGACTACCTAGAAGCTGCGGGCGGTGTGGTTCGAAATAAAAACGATGAAATCTTATTCATCCATCGATTAGGAATTTGGGATTTACCCAAAGGAAAAGTTGAAAAAGGCGAAACAACGGAAATCGCTGCTGTTCGAGAAGTTGAGGAAGAATGTGGAATTCATGATCTCATTTTAAAAGAATTAATTACCACAACCTATCATATGTATTACCAAGGCAGCTTAAAGTTAAAAGCCACCTATTGGTATGCGATGGAATACAAAGGGGATTCTATTCCTACCCCCCAAGCCGAAGAAGGAATTGGATTGGCCGAATGGAAAAAAAAGGACGAGACGAAAGAAATCATGCCTAAAACGTATGAAAACATTCAAATTGTTTTGAGTGAATCCGGATTTTAATCGGTATGTATTTTAAGAAATAATTATTGGGCTCTTCTACACCAAACTCTCCATTGAACGGCAAACGCTCCTGGATAATCTCTTTGAATCTTACGTAAATCTGAACTGGCAGACTTACGGGTAAAATAATCACCTACTAAGATTCTATAATCGGGACTGGCGTAAATCAATTCCGGTGTCATGGATGGATGTTGTCTTCCAAAATCATTTTTCACTTTATCAGCAGCTGCTCGATCGCGTGTATAGAAGATTTGAATTTTATAACCCATAATCTTTTGCTGACTTGCACACTTTTCAGCTGGCGTTAGAACGCGTGGTGGTACGTATACATTTTTCTCACACACGCGCTGCTCTTTACTCTTTATCAATTGTTCAAGACTGCTATCCAGATTAATGGTAAATGTTCCGCCACTAATACTGTCACGAACTTCCCAAACGCTTTGAGATTCTTGATTGATTTGTGCGAATGAAATTCCACACATTAACACGATAGTAAATACAAACAATTTATACATATCAACAAAGTTGGTAAATTTTTGACAAATATACATTAGATTCTACTTCTCAAATAGTAAATTTTAAAAAGAAGTTCTTCGTTTTCACAAAGGCATCCAGTAAAAATATGGAGCCTTGATTATGTGGGACTTTCATACTTCGGTTATTTAGAAACATTTTAAATTAATGAAAATGACAAAGTTCATCGTCTACTTTTTGTGATTTAATTAAGGTTTGAGCCTATTTTTGTGCAGTTAAATAAGAAATTTAACAATTGTCATAGAACTCAATGTTTAATAAATGAAGTCACGAATACTTTACAAATCGAAATTATTGAATTTGGCTATGTTCTTAGCCATCTTTTCATTTTCTTATGCGCAGGATGAGATACAGGGTGATGGTGGTCACGGATATGATTTATTCGAAGCCAACTGTACAGCATGTCACATGATCGACGGAAAGTTGGTCGGTCCTGAAATGCGGAATGTAGTAACCCGGGTAAAAGAAGAAGGAGGTGTAGGCAGAGATTGGCTTCACGCATGGATTAAAGATAATAAGGCTTTGCGTGAGTCTGGGGATGCTTATGCCATCAAGGTATTTGAAGCAAACAATAAGATGCCGATGACCGCCTTCCCTACTTTGAGCGATCAGGATATTGATGATATCTTGGTGTACACTTCAGATCCTGAAGCGGGACAAGCTGCCTTTGAAGACGCAAAGAAAAAGAAAGCGGAAGAAGCAGCGGCTGCAAAAGCTGCTAGTTCAGGTGGAGGAGACAGTGCTACTACAGGAATAATTGTCGTTGGATTCTTTATTTTAGCAATGCTATTGGTATGGATTTTATTCCGTTTAAATAGTTTAGTTAAACTAACCAAAGAACATGAGCTAGGTGAAGATTATGAAAAAGAAGCATTCAGTTTTGCAGAACTTATCCAAAAGTATGACAAAGCGTTCAAAGCCTCTTTGGGTGTTTTGACCTTGCTTGCTTTGTATGGACTGTTTCAGTTCATGTGGAATATAGGTGTAGATAAAGGCTATCAGCCCGATCAACCTATCTATTTCTCTCACCAAGTTCACGCAGGTGTTCAAGGAATTGATTGTCAAATGTGTCACAGTAGTGCCAAATATGGAAAGGTATCAGGAATCCCTTCCCCTAACTTGTGTATGAATTGCCACAAAACAATCAAAGAATACAAAGGAGATTATTACGAAGAAGCTTTGGTTGAAAGCGGGAAATTCGCAAATGGCGATGAAGTAAAAGCCTTCTATACCGAGCAAATTCAAAAAATGTATAGCGCAATTGGATGGGATCCAGCAGCAAACAAATTTACAGGTGAACAAAAACCGATTGAATGGGTGCGAATTCACAACATGCCTGACTTTGTTTACTTCAGCCACCAACAACACGTTGTAGCAGGAGAAAAAGCAATCCTTAAAGCAATTGCCGACGGAACCGTTCCAAACGCAGCAGAAATGAATTTACCTAACGATAGTCAAGTATGTTTTGCTTGTCACGGCGATGTAAGTAAAATGGATGAAGTACAAATGGCTAATAACTTTACGATGGGATGGTGTATAGAATGTCACCGAACTACAGAAGTGGATATGTCCAATGAGTACAACAATCAATACTATGCGGAACTTCACGAAAAACTCAAAAGAGAGCACGGTGAGGGTACGAAGATAACAGTAGATGCTATCGGTGGTATGGAGTGTGCAAAATGTCACTATTAATAAATCAACAATTATAATATAGGTACAAATGGCTACCAAAAAGAAATATTGGAGAAGTTTTGAAGAGTTAACAAATCCGGAATTAACTCAACAATTAGCGTCTAAAGAATTTGCAGACGAAATCCCTGTAGAAGATCTACTAGGGAATACAAAAGCAATCGAAAGTTCGCAGACATCACGTCGGGATTTCTTGAAATTATTAGGATTCAGTACCGCTGCCGTTACATTGGCCGCGTGTGAACAACCGATTATCAAGTCTATCCCTTACGTAGTTAAACCGGATTCGATTACCCCAGGTGTTCCAACTTGGTATGCGTCAAGTTATTTTGATGGATACGATTATGCCAATGTATTGGTGAAAACAAGGGAAGGACGACCAATTCGAATCAATCCAAACAAAACAGCGAAATTCTTTGGTTCAACCAATGCAAGAGTTCAAGCTTCTGTTTTATCATTATACGATTCTGATAAAGTAAGAGGTCCTTTGGAAAAAGGAGCAGAAGGTTTTAAACCTCTTTCTTGGTCTGCATTAGATGCAAAAGTTTTGGCTCAGTTGAAGGCAGTTGGTAATAAGAAAGTAGTCTTATTGACTTCTTCGATTCCCAGTCCAACAACCAAGAAATTAGTTGCGGAATTTAAAGCGAAATATCCAACAGCAGAACATGTAGTTTATGACGCTGTGAATTATTCGCCTGCTTTGGATGCAGCTGAAGAAGTGTATGGTGAACGTACCCTTCCTTTGTATGATCTTTCCAATTCTGAATTGGTGGTATCATTCAACGCAGATTTCTTGGGCGACTATAACGGAGGGGGATTTGAAGCAAGTTATGCAAAGGCGAAAAAGCCAGGCAAAACCATGCTTCGTCACATTCAATTGGAAAGTAACCTATCGTTAACCGGGTCAAACGCCGATACCCGTTACCCTATCAAACAAACCGATGTATTAAAAACATTGGCAGAAGTTTACAAAGGAATGACAACAGGTACGTCGGACAAAGTAGCTGCAGAAATTGTCAAAGAAATAAAAGCAAAAGGAAACAAAGCAGTTGTATTGGCTGATGGAAACAAAGAAGCTTTCGCATTGTGTTATGCAATCAATCAAATTATTGATTCAAATGCCGTGTCAAAAACAAAACGGAATTTATTGAAAGAATCAAACGATACTGCTTTCAATCAATTCTTAAGCGATGCAGGTTCAGGAAATGTAGGTGCTTTATTTACTTTCCAAGCCAATCCTATTTACAATCACTCAAAATCCAAAGATTTGGCTAGTGCCTTTTCACGAATTGGATTAAAAGTAGCAATGTCTGAGAAATTGGATGAAACTGCGCGTCTGATGGATTTGGTGGCTCCCGTTCCGCATGCATTGGAATCTTGGAATGATTTAAACCCAATTACAGGTGTTTATACATTACAACAACCAACCATTCAGCGCATATTTTATACCCGTCAATTCCAAGATTCTTTATTGACTTGGATGAAGGATGAGGTAGAAGAAGGTGCAGGTGAAGTAGAAGCATTAAACCAAGATCCAAACAAAATAGAATTGGTAATGCCGAAAACTACCTATCAACAACCGGCAACTGAATATTACAAATATTTAAAAGACAATTGGGAGGCAAGTATTTTGCCTCAATTAGGATTTAGCTTCAACCAAGCTTTATATAACGGTTACAACGAAACAGCAGAAACCGCTAGTGTTTCGGCTTCCACCGCTGTTTCTCAGCATGCAGATAAATTGGCTTCAGGCAAAGCATCGGAATGGGAACTTCAATTGTACACCTCTACCGCTATTGGAGATGGTACACAAGCGAATAATCCATGGTTGCAAGAATTACCCGATCCAATTACACGAACATCTTGGGATAACTTCATTACGTTAAATCCAAATGATGCTTCTTTGTTCGACATCAAAACATCCGAAAACGCGAACGTTAAAAACGGACGTATGCAATTTGATGGTGATTTTGTAACCCTTACTGCAAACGGAGTTAAACTTGAAAGAGTTCCTGTATTCATCCAACCGGGTCAAGCAATTGGTACCATCGGTATGGCATTGGGTTATGGACGAACCAAAGGAGGAAAAGTTTGCAATGAATTAGGTCAAAACGCATATCCATTCTACAAAGATGGAAGTATGAGTGTGACCAATGTGAAAATTGAAAGAAGTCACAAAGGTGAAAAGCATGAGTTTGCAACAATGCAGATGCAAAACACCTTGATGGGACGATATGAAATCGCACGTCAAGCTACTTTGAATGATTTCCTAAATACAGCCGTTGATGAGTGGAATAAACCTTCAACCATGCCGACTTGGAGAGGTACTTCTCCAGAAACCGAAGTAGATCTTTGGAGAGCACATGACCGTTCGATAGGACCCCACTTCAATATGTCAGTGGACATGAATGCTTGTACCGGATGTGGCGCATGTATCGTTGCCTGTCAAGCAGAAAACAATGTAGCGGTTGTAGGTAAAAAGGAAATGAGAATGTCTCGTGATATGTATTGGTTGAGAATTGACCGTTACTATTCCGATGAGACTGGAAATACAAGAACACAGAAATACGCCTTAGAAGATACGGAACTTAAAACAGAAGCAGCTCAATACCGCGTATTGATTAAGCCTGAAGCTGTAAATCCAGAAGTGATTTTCCAACCGATGTTATGTCAGCATTGTAACCATGCACCTTGTGAAACAGTTTGTCCCGTTGCGGCAACTTCACACGGTCGTCAAGGACAGAACATGATGGCATACAACCGTTGTGTAGGAACGCGTTATTGTGCAAACAACTGTCCGTACAAAGTAAGACGTTTCAACTGGTTCGACTATGCATTGAATGATAAATTCGACTACAATATGAATGACGACTTAGGTCGTATGGTATTGAATCCGGACGTTGTAGTTCGTTCACGTGGAGTTATGGAGAAATGTTCATTCTGTATCCAGAATACACAAGCAGCAATTCTGAAAGCGAAGAAAGAAGGAAGACGAGTTTCCGATGAGGAATTCCAAGACAGTACGGCTTGTGCGTCAGCTTGTCCGACGGGAGCAATAACATTTGGAGATATCAATGATAAAAACAGTGAAGTCAAGGAACTAAGCAAAGACAAACGAGTTTATCGTGCGCTGGAAGAAGTAGGAACCAAACCGAACGTATTTTATCATGTGAAGATAAAAAACAAAGGAGATCAGGCTTAAGTTTAATATAAGAAATAGTTAAGAAGAGATATGTCACATTACGAATCACCGACTAGACAGCCCTTAGTTAGAGGCCATAAGACTTACCACGATATAACGGTAGACATTGCCTATCCGATCGAACATCCATCGGGTAAACTATGGTGGTTGGCTTTTAGTCTAGCCATGGCTACTTTCCTTTATGGAGTGGGTTGTATTGCCTATACAATTGGTACAGGTATTGGAACTTGGGGTCTAAACAGATCCATCGGTTGGGCTTGGGATATCACCAACTTTGTTTGGTGGGTAGGTATCGGGCACGCCGGAACCTTAATTTCTGCCGTATTATTATTATTCCGTCAAAAATGGAGAATGGCGGTAAACCGTTCTGCTGAGGCGATGACAATTTTCGCCGTAGTTCAAGCTGCAATCTTCCCTGTAATCCACATGGGACGCCCTTGGGTTGGATATTGGGTATTCCCTATTCCTAACCAGTTCGGATCGTTTTGGATTAACTTTAACTCTCCCCTATTGTGGGACGTATTTGCAATTTCAACGTATTTCTCTGTATCCGTAGTTTTCTGGTACATGGGATTACTTCCTGACTTTGCTATGATTCGTGACCGAGCTAAAAAGCCGTTTTCAAAGAAAATATACAGTTTTCTTAGTATGGGATGGGGTGGAAAAGCCAAACACTGGCAAAGACACGAAGAATTGGAATTGGTTCTTGCTGGATTGGCAACACCACTTGTATTCTCGGTACACACCATTGTATCTTTTGACTTTGCTACGTCGATTGTAAAAGGATGGCACTCTACGGTGTATCCGCCTTACTTCGTTGCAGGAGCAATTTTCTCTGGATTCGCGATGGTTCAAACTCTCTTAAGTGTAATGCGTAAAGTAATGCACATGGAGGACTACATCACCCGAGACCATATTGAAGTAATGAACAAAGTAATCATCGTAACCGGAGGTATGGTAGCCGTTGCTTATGCTACTGAATTCTGGGTGGGATGGTATTCTGGAAGTAGATATGAAGACTTTACCTATTTCTCACCGGGAGCAGCAGTTGGTCCGTATTGGTGGGCATTCTGGGCATTGATTCTTTGTAACGTATTGGTTCCAGGTTTGCTTTGGATTCGAAAAATTAGAAGAAGTTTCTTCTGGACATTCATAATATCTATCGTTGTAAACGTGGGTATGTGGTTTGAGCGTTTCGACATTATCGTTGTAAACTTATCACGTGACTACTTGCCAGGAGGATGGACTATGTTTATGCCTACCATAATTGACGTAGGTATCTTTATCGGTACAAATGGATTTTTCTTTGTGTTATTCTTGTTGTACGCACGTACATTCCCAGTAATCTCACAAGCATCCTTGAAATCTATTTTGAAATCATCAGGAGAAAGTTATAAAAAACATCATACAGAAGAAGAGCATCACAATGAGCACTAAAACTATATACGGCCTATACGCTGACGATGACGAACTATTGGAAGCCATTCATACTTTCAATAAGGAGGGTATTGCAATAAAAGAAGTTTATACTCCTTTTCCACTCCACGGATTGGACACAGCCCTCGGACTAAAGAAGACGAGAATATCAGACGCCGCATTTTTCTATGGTATCTACGGATTGACCTTGGCATCTTTGATGACTTGGTACATGATGAACCATGACTGGCCACAGGATATTGGAGGAAAACCATCGTTTACATGGTTTGAAAATTTACCTGCCTTTATTCCCATTATGTTTGAGTTGACTATATTTTGTGCGGCGCACTTAATGTCACTTACATTTTTGGCGGTAAGTAAAATGTATCCCGGAGCAAAAGCTCAAAATCCAGACCCGAGAACAACAGATGATAAATTTTTAGTAGAAATTGAATCGGCTGATGTGGAAATGATTAAGGACGCATTTATTAAAACAGGTGCAGAAGAAGTAACAGTTAGAGATTTAACACCGGTTAAATAAGAATTAGAAAATGAAAAGAGGAATAACCTATTTATTGCTAGTTGGAATCGCAATTTCACTAAGTTCATGCTCAGGGAAAAAGAAAAAACCAAGCATCGTGTTTATGCCTGATATGTATTATCCGGTAGCTTACGATCCTTATATGGAAGCTGACTTTGGCTATTGGCCAGAGCGTACCAAAGGAAAGTCTGAAATCCCATTGTTTGCGGATTACGACAACATGACTTCACTTTGGCCTGCCATAGGTACAGTTGCAAGAACAGATGAACAAATGATTCTTCCGTGGGATTTTGAAAACACTATGGAGGGTTACAACCAAGCTTTGGCAATTACGAAATCACCTTTGGATCCTGCGAATAGAGAAAAAGATTTAATACAAGGCGAAAAATTATACGGCCAAACATGTGCAACTTGTCATGGCGATAAAGGAGATGGTCAAGGTCCCATCGTACAATCCAAAGCGTATTCTGGTGTACCTACTTACGACGAAAGAGACATAACCATTGGATCGGTTTACCATGTAATCATGTATGGTAGAAATGCTATGGGTTCATATGCTCCTCAATTGAGTCCGGTTGACCGATGGAGAGTAGCTGAATATGTGATGAAATTAAAAGGAGTTGATACTTCAGCCGATACAAAAGTAACCGCTGAAGCAGAAGCAAATACAGAAACAGAAGATACAAATTAAATATAAAGGAATTTTAGATTATGCAATATACTTTTTCACCCAGATTGAAAATGGCCTCACTTATAGCAATTATAGTGGGAGTAATATTCTTTGGTATTGGCGTATTTTTAAATATTCAGGATCAATCGAATCCGGATTATATAACCAATATGGTAAAAGACAACCCTGAAATGTTTTTCGGTGAATATCAAACCGCGGAATATCAGGCGTTAAATAGCTCAGAGAAAGCCAAAGCAGATCAAATGCATATGTGGGAAAACCAATTGGCAAATCGCCCTTGGGCTGCCTTTTTAGTTCCTGCCTATTATGCCTTTGGTATTGCAGGTGCTGCTTTGTTCTTTTTAGCTATTCAATTCGCTGCCAATTCAGGATGGCCAATCGTTATATCACGTGTGATGGAAGGAGTAGCCTCCTTCATCCCCTACGGTGGTATTTTGATTCTAATTATCATGTTTGCAGCAGCTTTGGGAATGAATCATTTATTCCACTGGATGGATCCCACACTTATTGATGTCAACCATGAGAATTACGATGTCTATATAGCATCCAAAGCGAAAATATGGTTGAATACTCCCGGATGGTTAATACGTAGTGTATTGTATGTAGGACTTTGGACTGCATTTTTATTCTGGATTAAGAAATCAACCAAACAAATGGATGAACGAAAAGGCGATAGAGGTTTCTTTGAAAAAGTATTTACACGTAACGTATGGTTTATCGTTGTATTTGCATTAACCACGGCTCCAATGTCTTGGGACTGGATTATGTCATTAGATCCTCACTGGTATTCTACCCTATTTATGTGGTACGGAATGGTTAGTTACTTAGTAGCTGCTGTTTCTATCATCGCTATTTCTTCGATTTATTTGAAAAGAAAAGGGGCTTTGCCTTTATTCAACGATAACCACCAACACGATTTAGGAAAATTCATGTTCGGATTTAGCTTGCTTTGGGCGTACTTATGGTATGCACAGTTTATGCTTCAGTGGTATGCAAACATTCCGGAAGAAGTACAGTACTTCCAACAGCGAAATGCACAATATCCTGGTTACTACTGGATGTTGGCAGTAAACCTATTGGCTCCCCTTGTGATTATGATGAGTTCAAGTATTAAACGAGTTCCACAACTTATAATTGGTATGGGAGTTCTAATTATAATTGGACACTATTGGGATTTCTACAATCAAATTATGCCAGGTGCTGTAGGTGCTTTCCATAATTTCGGATTCCTAGAATTGGGTGCTTTACTTGTTGTAGCTGGAATGTTTACATTTGTTGTATTCAAAGCAATTAGTAAATTGAACTTGGTTCCTTCTGGACATCCATACTTCCATGAATCAAAAATCTACGAATATCCGTTTTAAAATATTCGTTACTATAAAATCAAAAGGGAATTCTGAAAAGAGTTCCCTTTTTTTATTTGAAAGTATTTCCATGAAACACTTGACTTGAAAATACGAAAGCCTTATATTAGAGCAAATTTTTTAACCCAATGAGATATAAAATATTGCTGCTTGGAATACTTTCAGCACTCATTCTTTCGTGCAAAGAGAAAAAACCTCAAAAGAAATCGGAACAATCCGAACAAACGGTAGAGGTAATAAAAACCACGGTTCCCGAGGAACAAGTACATCTTAGCTTGTTCCAAGCCAATCGTTTGGCAAGTCTTCCCTTCAAGTGTTTGCAAACCGAATATCCCAATAAAACGGGACAAGTTCTCAGTGACTCTGCTGATTTAGGTACACCCCGAGAACTACATCCCGCATTTTACGGTTGTTTCGATTGGCACTCCTCCGTTCATGGACATTGGACTTTGACGAAATTACTAAAAGGTTTTCCCGAACTAGAATACCGCGATAGTATTCTAGATCAATTAAAACAAAATATCTCTAAACAAAATATCAAAAAAGAAATCGCCTATTTCAAACGTGAACAAGAATATTCGTTTGAACGAATGTATGGCTGGGCTTGGTTGTTAAAATTACAAGAAGAATTGAATACCTGGGATTCGGAAGATGGAAAAATCTTGGCGGGAAACCTTCAACCATTGTCCGATGTTATCATCCAAAATTACATCGATTTCTTACCCAAATTAAATTACCCAATCCGCGTAGGAACGCATTCCAACTCCGCATTCGGAATGACCTTCGCCTACGAATATGCGAAACAATCCAAAAATGAAGAATTAAAATCCATCATAGAAACAACTGCACGGAGACTTTACATAAAAGATAAAGCATGTCCCATCGGATGGGAGCCCAACGGTTTTGATTTCTTTTCTCCATGTTTAGAAGAAGTAGATTTAATGCTTCGAATTTTACCACGTGATGAATTTACTTATTGGATTGCCGAATTCATGCCGGAATTAAAAAGTAATAAATTTTCAATGAAAGTAGCGGAAGTTTCAGACCGAAAAGATGGGCATTTGGTTCATTTAGATGGATTGAACTTTTCGAGGGCATGGGTTCTATACCATTTAGCCAAAGACAATCCCAATGAATATGGCCATTTGAAACAGGAAGCAGATAAACACTTGGCCTACTCCCTACCCTCGATAATAGATGGAAGTTATGAAGGTGAACATTGGCTGGCAAGCTTCGCTTTGTACGCTTTGTCAGAAAGAAATTAAGGGTTTTCTTCCTTAGTTTTTCTACTAATTTTTAACAGAATTCTAAAACGCGATTGTAGGATAGCTTTTTCTCACTGAATCTGAGGTTAAAAACGAATCAATCTTTTACCGCATAGTTTCAGTTTTTAATGGAACTTAATTTTAGTTCCCAAACCGTTTTTGATCTCGATCCGAATTGCTTTTCAATAGGTCGGAATTGAATGACTTGTTCTAATCTTTGGGTAGAAACTTCGTTTCCTCCTTGGATTTTTAAATCATATTGATTGACCCAATAGTCAAATTGAATGGATTGAGGAGTTTTCATGTTTTCAACTTGAAATTGGTATTTCTGATTTTCAATTTTTCGTAAAAATTCATTCAATGAAATTGTACTTTGAACATTTCGGGTGAAATCTGGAATTTCAAATTGGGATGAATGAACAATCGAACGAATGTTTTCTTGAATTTGTAATTTCAATTCAGAATCTGTTTCGTTGGAGTACAAAGTCAAATAATCATAAAAATTTTGCACCAAACTAACCGAATTTTCTTGGTAAGCAAGAATGTTTTGACTGGAAAAATTCCCTTGAATACTTTGCGAATGATTTGCACTTTGAGCCCAGGAAAAGCTCAAAAGAATAAAATTCGCTAGGATTAAGAATCTTGTTTTCATAATTTTTGAATTCTGATGAATGTGATTTCTTTGTTGGCATTGGTTTCTAATTCCACAATTTTCAAGTTTTTCGTTCCTGAAGTTGGAATAATTAATTTTTCGGAAAATTCTTTTTTATTTAAATGTTCAGCACCCAAATTTTCTTTCAAGAAAATGATTACTTCTAAATCGTCTGACAATATTTTTTCTAATTTTTCCTTTCTCGATTCCCAATTCTTCAAATCAGATTCCATAAATGATTTTAAGACTAAGGCATAATCCTCGGGTTTCACAAAAATCTCCGCTTCAATATTAGTAACATCGATTTCCTTTTGTTCAAAATAAGGACTTTTAATTACTATTTTTTTTTGATTGGGTTCAATTTCTATTTTTGAATCAACGATTTCTAATTTCTTTTTCTGATTATCATCGACCTGGTAAACCTGAATTTCTTTGTCTTGAATGGGCTCTTGCGTGAATTCATTTTTGATTACAATGGATTTTTTTACGGATTTGAATCCATATTCATAGAAAGCAAATCCTAAAATCGGAATGAATAAAAGAAGTAAATATTCCTTTTTGAACTTTGGTTTTGACTTATTTTCAAGGAATTTAGATTCTGTTCTTTTTGTGAGATTTGTTTCTGATGAATAGTGATTAAATACAAATTCGTCCCAACTTCCAGAACCTACAAAACGCGAAAAAATATCCAACATATCTTTTCTAGGCAATTTCTCATTAGTTTCTGGTTTCAAATGGGTATAAATCCATTTTTCACTTACTTTTTCTTTGAGCTCGACTTCAACTAAATCAATCAATTGCCGAATATCTTTAGAACTAAAATTTTTCCAATCACCTTGAAAATACGGATAAGACTTTTGATAGAAAATCAAAATCTGTTTCTTTAGTTCTTGGAAAATTTGCTGTTCATTCATTCTTGGGATAAAAATAGTGTACGCATTTATATTCTTCACTGTAAAATTACTGTAAAACTTTGAGAAATCCTTTGCAGTTAATAGAAAGTGCTTCTATAGCAGAGATTTAAAATTTTATTGTACTTTTCGGCTGAATTAAAATTAAACAACATGAAAAAGATTTTACTAATCTTATTAGTCCATTTATTGTTCATCAATACAAAAGCCCAAGAATGGGAAATTGTAGCTTATATGCCTTTTAACTTTGAAGTAAATCAACTCAAAGTAGTCAATGAAAACAAGATGGTTGCTGCTTCTGAGTTTTATAGTTTACTAAAATGGAATGGCGAGGAATGGAGCGATGTTGGTGGTTTTACCAATAATTTTGGGATTCCTTATTTTCATTACATCGCAGATGACAATATTTATGCAACCAAAAATGATTATCTAAACGGAAATACAACCGATAAATACAATTACATTGCACACTGGAATGGAACGGAGTGGAGCAATGCGCACAGCCTAAATGTGGCAAAACCAATAGGAAAAATTCATGTAATCAATGACAATGAAATTTATGCAGTAGGTGAATTTGTTTTGCCTGGTTCTGGATGGAAGGTTGTAGCGAAATATTCAGACGGAGCTTGGTCTGCTGTAGGAGAAGGGGATTCTCAAGCTGGAAGTTACGACACTTATAGTAATTTGTTCGTCAAAAATAGTAATGAGATTTATACAACCAGCGGATATAGTGATGCAGGAGTGATTCGAATAAAAAAATGGAATGGCGAAAATTGGCATGTCTATTATCATTATCAATTAGATGAAGCCGAAAGATTGAGCCGTGCTGTTCCGGGGGCGAATGGTAGCGTGTATGCTTTTGGGTATAAAGTAAGCTCTGGAGAATCTTGCATAACGAGATGGAACGGTGAATATTGGGAAATTTTAGGAAACATTGAACAAGATTTAAATACACATAATTCCTCGTATAATGGTTGGCTTACAATGAAATATGTTAGTGAAAACGAAATTTATATTGTGGGTAGTAAACTTAGAGATGCTCAAACTAATAAATTCAAAGTCGCAAAATGGGATGGTGAAAGTTGGTCAGAATTAGGACAAATTAACGCAAATGGCCCAGCTTTAGCGATGGATATTTATGATGGCTATCTTTATGTTACGGGTGATTTCAAAGAACCTGCTCCCAATGGATACAATTGTACTTTGGTTAAACGCTTTTTCATTGGGCACAGCATTGAAATGTTCGATGTCGAAGCCGTAGCCAATCCAACGGAAGGCGGAACTATTACCGGGAATGGTAGTTATGAAAGCGGAAGTTTAGTAAGTCTTACAGCTACGGCCAACGAAGGCTTTACTTTTCTCAATTGGACGGAAAATAACGTGGTTGTTTCTGATGATAATGTATTTGAATTTGAAATAACGGACCATAGATCTTTGGTCGCTAATTTTCAAATTAACTTAGCTGTAGCTGATTTAGATAATTCTGAATTTTCAATTTATCCAAATCCTGTAAAAGATATTTTATATATTACTCAATCAAAAAATCTTCCCTTTGAATTGTTTATCTATGATAGGAATGGAAGATTAATGATCAATAAAAAGATAGAAAGTGCGCCTTCATCAAACGTAAATTTATCAAACTTAATTGCGGGCAATTACATAATTGAACTCAAAATAAAAAATAAGAAAACAATTTTCAAACTGATTAAAAAATAAATAAACCGAGAAATATAAAGAAGAGCTAATGTCCCATTAGCTCTTTTGTCTTGAAACCCATCAGGATAATCCTCACTGAAAAATTACTGTTGAACTGCGATAGCTTGTTTGCAGTAAGTAGAAAGTAACTTTACAGCAATTAGAATTCTATTTCGGGTTAATCTTGCTTCATAATTTTAAAAATAAAAAAAATGAAAACAAATTTGACCATTATTTTGAATTTAGTCAGTCTTATCAATTTCGCACAAGAATCTGGAAATGCGAATTATCAAGGAAATTCATATTCTGTGAACCAAGCTTCAACTCACCAAACCACGTATGGGAATCAGAATGAAATGGTGATTACTATCAAAGGAATTTACAATGAAAAAGCGACTTCTAAATTGGCTGTTTTTAGTGTGTTACAATTAGGAAAATCAGCAGAAGAAGCTACCGACCTGATAGATGAAAGAATTTTATTCGTTAAAAATCAATTAAAAGAATTTAAGCAAGAAATAGATATTGTAACCGATATGATTTCATTTGTCCCCGTATATGAGTTCGAAGAGGAAAAGCGAATTTTCAATCCAAAAACATACAATGAAAAACCTTCAGGATTTGAATTGAGAAAAAATTTAATCATTAAATACAAAGACACAAATGATTTGAATCAAATCTTGAAAATCTGTGCACAACAAGAAATCTATGATTTAGCAAAAGTGGATTATGTATCGATCCATCATGAAAAAATTCGAGACGAAATTCAAGCAAAAGCAACGGAAGAATTTAAGGTTCTTTTGAATAATTATTCAACTATAATGAATGTAGATTTAACCAAAAAAGAAAAAATTATACAAGAAGGATACAACATCGTTTATCCGATGGAGAGTTACAGAAATTACCAAGCGTATTCACAAGCAAGTTTAAATTTAGGCAAAGGCGAAATGGTTAATAGCGTGACAAAAAACACTACACAATATTATAATGCAGTTTTACCCAAACCTCATGCATTTGTCATCAACGCAGACATTACCGAACCAACAATGCAATATATATATGAATTAACTGTGACAATTCGTTTAAAAGAAGATTTATTACCCTCCAATACCATTCAGAAAAACAACAAATATTTTTTAGTTACACCCAACGGTGATTTAAAAGCACTCGAATTAAACTAAAAAAATTCCCGAGTCCATACAGTCCAAGCTTTGAATGGATGTTAATTATAGGATTTCGTCTAAAAATAAAGAACTGAAAATAAACATCTAAAACCAGAAACAGACCAACGCTTAGCCTATTCACTCCCTTCCCTTACAGACTGAAATTAGGAAGGCGAACTTTGGCTCTCAAGCTTCGCATTGTATGCTTTTTTAGAAAGATACCAATCCATTTTTTTAAGAAGTGAAAATTCAATAAATTTGCACAACAAAAAAATAATTAAATGGCAGTTTTAGTAAATAAAGATTCAAGAATAATCGTACAAGGTTTTACAGGTAAAGAGGGAACTTTTCACGCTGAACAAATGATAGACTACGGTACGCAAGTAGTAGGTGGAGTTACTCCCGGAAAAGGAGGAACAGAACATTTGGGAAAACCCGTTTTCAATACAGTGCAAGAAGCAGTGCAAAAAGCAGGAGCTGATGTAAGTATCATATTTGTTCCACCAGCATTTGCAGCAGATGCGATTATGGAAGCTGCCGAAGCAGGAATCAAAGTTATCATCTGTATTACAGAAGGTATACCGGTTTCAGACATGATCAAAGCACAAGCTTATGTCGATGAAAGAAATGTAACACTTGTTGGACCGAACTGTCCAGGTGTAATTACAGCGGATGAAGCCAAAGTGGGAATTATGCCCGGTTTTGTTTTCAAAAAAGGAAAAGTTGGAATTGTTTCCAAATCCGGAACCTTGACTTATGAAGCAGCAGATCAAGTTGTAAAAGCAGGTTATGGTATCTCTACAGCAATCGGTATCGGTGGTGACCCCATTATTGGAACCACAACCAAAGAAGCTTTGGAATTATTTATCAATGACCCTGACACCGAAGCAATTGTTATGATTGGTGAAATTGGGGGGCAATTGGAAGCAGAAGCTGCTAAATGGTACCAACAAAATGGCTCTAAAAAACCTGTCGTTGGATTCATTGCTGGGCAAACTGCACCTGCAGGTCGTACCATGGGACACGCAGGAGCAATCGTTGGTGGAAAAGACGATACGGCACAAGCGAAAATGGAAATTATGAGAGAGTGTGGAATTCATGTGGTTGATTCTCCAGCTGAAATTGGAGTGACCGTTGCAAAAGTGCTAGGATAATTCGCTCTTTCAAATAAAATATACTCACAAATAGTCCAAATACAAATTTGGACTATTTGTATTTTTAAATAATAGTTTAAATTTGTAAGAATTAATCAACAAAGAAACCCTAAAATCACAACCAATGAAAAATAAACTAATAATTTCAGCCCTCTTTTGCTTTCTGTTCATGGAATTCGGATCAGCACAAATAAAATTTGGAGGTAGACTTAGCGGTAGCATGTCGAACATTACAATAGTCCATTCTTATTCGAAAGCAAGAGGTGGTTTTCAAGTAGCAGCTTTGGCATTGATTCCCATATCTGAGAACGATATTTTCTTTTTTCAACCGGAAGTGAATTATTCGGCACAGGGAGAATACGACCAGCCTCGTAGAAACGATGGTACTTCGGAAAGACAAAAAATATTTCTTACCTATATCAATGTTCCATTGAATGCGAAAATATTTTTCACAGATGCGGAAAGTGAATTCTTCGCCTTAGCTGGACCTTATTTAGGATTTAAAATTGGTGATAAAACAGATAAATTTGATTTTGCTACGGAGGCGGATGACAATGAATACGCATCCTTTGATTTTGGGGTAACCTTAGGTATCGGATACAGTTTGAACAGAGAAGTTGATTTCTCCCTACGTTATTCTTACGGACTTGTAGACCAAGTCGAAAATGACGCAGCCAACAAATCAAATAATACGTCCATCCTTAATTTAGGAGTTGCTTATTTCTTTTAAACTAAGCGCTAAATTCAATTGATCCTTTTCAGAATTCGTGTTAAATTTCTGATTGATTGATTAGAATTCTAGGATAGGAACAGTTTTTGAACTATATTTAAACTTAAAATTAACGGAAAATGAAACTTTATTCTATTCTCACAGTATGGGTACTTGCATTCTTTGTCACTTCTTGCAATACAGTTCAAGTAACCTATGATTTCGACAAATCTACTGATTTCAATACCTACAAAACCTATAATTTCCATCAAAATGGAATTGATAAATTGCAATTGAATGATTTGGACAAACGACGAATCCTTTCCGCTATTGAAGCGAATTTAGCTTTGAAAGGGTTTACAAAGTCAGAATCGCCGGAATTGTTAATCAATGTATTGGCGAGTTCAAAAGACAAAGTGAATATTGACAACGGTTATTATGGTGGATACTACGGTGGATATTGGGGTGGCCCTTCTCGCGTATATCAATATACGTCTGGAACAATTATCATCGATATCGTCGACAACCAAAAAAACATTTTAATCTGGCAAGGTGCCGGTAGCGGACTGAATGTATCCAATCTGAATACAAAAGCAGATGACATTCCCAAAGCAATCGAAGAAATTCTCGCGAAATTTCCACCGCCTGCTAAAAAATAAGTAATAAAAAATCCGAACTGAAAAGCTCGGATTTTTTTGTCTAATTTTTATATTCTGAAATCGAAAACTCCAATCCCATTAATCAATCACTCCAGAACCGATTAATTCATCGTCTAAATACCAAGCAGCAAATTGGCCTTCGGTAATCGCTTTTTGAGGAACTTCAAAGTCAATATAAAGTCCTGATTCTGCTTTGTAAAGTGTTGCTTTTTGCAAAGGCTGTCTGTATCGAATACGCACCATCGCTTCCAAGGTCTCATCCGACTTCAACTGAAAATCTTCGCGTATCCAATGAATATCCTCTTCGCGAATAAACAAAGCTTTTTTCAAAAGTCCGGGATGACTTTCTCCTTGTCCGGTATAAATTATATTTTCGTCCACATCTGTATCCAACACAAACAAAGGCTCAGGCTTCCCTCCTACCCGCAATCCTTTTCGTTGTCCCTTGGTGAAATAATGGGCACCGTCGTGTTCACCCACTACCTTTCCTAGAGATTTGGAATAATGATAGCCTTCGGATTCAAAAGCCAATTCTTCCCATTTCGAAAGAAATTCGGGCTTTTCCAGATTGTACATGGAATGATCTTGGGTAATTTCTACAATTTCTCCTTTTTTGGGATTCAATTGTTGTTGAAGAAATTCCGGTAAACTTACTTTTCCTATGAAACACAAACCTTGTGAATCCTTCTTTTCTGCCGTGACCAATTCCTGTTCTTTTGCAATTCTTCGAACTTCCGGTTTTTCCAATTCACCAATCGGAAACAAAGCTTTGGCTAATTGATCTTGACTGAGCTGACATAAAAAATAAGACTGATCCTTGTTTTGATCCTTCCCTGCCAACAAACGATAGGTTTTCTTTCCGTCGATTTCCACCTCTTCTCTTCGGGCATAATGACCGGTTGCTACATAATCTGCACCCAATTCCAAAGCCGTATTCAGAAAAACATCAAATTTTATTTCTCGATTACAAAGGACATCGGGATTCGGTGTTCTTCCTTTTTTGTATTCGGCAAACATATAATCCACAATACGTTCCTTATATATATCACTCAAATCAATCACTTGAAAAGGAATTCCTAACTTTTCTGCCACCATCAATGCGTCCGCACTGTCTTCAATCCAAGGACATTCTTCTTCCAGCGTCACCGAAGCATCATTCCAATTCCGCATAAACAATCCGATTACATTGTAACCTTGTTCTTTTAATATATATGCGGCCACACTGGAATCGACTCCTCCCGATAGACCTACTACTACTGTTTTCATTTTGCAAAGTTAAGGAAAAGAGATTTTAAAATATTCATCATCTCGCCCGCAAAATAAAGACTGGAATGAATGGAATGTGCTGGATTAGGAATTTTAGAATTCTTAGCAATAAAGCATTGCTTATTTTGGCCACATAAAGTCAACTGTTTTTTTCAATTCAGGATGAAGACTTAAATAAACAGGACAAGTAAGAGCTGCGTTTTCTAGGATCTTCTGTTCTTTTTCTGAATAAGAACTTTGACCTTTTATAGTGATTTTAGCTACAATTTCACCAATTCGTCGAGGATTGGCTTGCATAATTTTAGTAATCTCAACCAAAGTTCCATCGATATTTATAGAATGGGTATTGCAAGCTATTCCCATAATCGTCAACATACAACTTCCCATTGCTGTTGCAACCAAATCGGTTGGCGAAAAACGTTCTCCATTTCCATTGTTGTCGGTAGGTGCATCTGTTTCTACGATTGATCCCGATTGCAAATGAGTCATTTCAGTTCGTAAATATCCTTTGTAAATAATAGTTGAAGTCATAATTTTAACGATTTATGGATTAAAAAGGAATGGATTTTAAAAATTAGCGGATCTTAATTTAATTTTCGTCAGTACTTTTTTGGTGTACATGGGGAAATCTGCATTTTGAATCCAACCGTAATAGCCTTGATCCTTTTCAAAAACCTCCACCACTTTCTTTCCTTTATGTTTTCCGAAATTGAAAATCTCATCATCATCTTCATCATATCCAATAAATCCAGCCAAATCTGCTGTTTTCCGTTGGGCTGTAAAGTCACTTAAGAAGTTCACATCATTTTCTAAATCACTGTATTTTTCTATCTGTGCTTTCAGAATCTCATACGTCGCATCGACATCCGCCTCGGCCGAATGCGCATTTTCTAAGGTTCGATTGCAATAAAATTTAAATGCTGAACTCAAATCCCGCGGTTCTTTTTTAAAGAAGATTACTTGAACATCGACCAATTTATGTTTATCGATATCAAATTCAACTCCATTTCGTAAGAATTCTTCCGCCAAAAGAGGCACATCAAAACGGTTTGAATTGTATCCACCCAAATCTGAATCCTTCATCATGTCCCAAATCTGAGGTGCAATTTCCTTAAAAGTTGGCTCATTCGCCACATCTTCATTCGATATTCCGTGAACGGCTGAAGCTTCGGGAGAAATTGGAATTTCAGGATTTACACGTAGGGTCTTACTTTCTTTGTTTCCATTCGGGAAAATCTTTAAAACGGAAATTTCAACAATACGGTCTTTTCCCACATTCAATCCGGTGGTTTCCAAGTCGAAAAAGCAAATGGGTTTATGAAGTTTAAGCATTCTTAATTTTTTTACGGTAAATAAATGAGAGTATAATATAGACGAATATAATAAAAGGAATGGCACTTAATTGAAAAAAGGCCAATACAATCAAACTTAGAAGAACAAAGATATATTTGAAACCATTGTTCTTCCAACCCAATCCTTTGAGTTTAAAAGAGAAAAAAGGATGATTAGAAACCAATAAATAACATGATGCGATAGTAATTAATAGCAAGGCTACCCATTCTAAACTTCCAGTTAGACCCAATAAACTTCCCTTTTCATTCTGAATCCAAAGCAATGAAAAGATCCATATCGTATTGGCTGGCGTCGCGAGTCCTTTGAAATAAGTCGATTGTTCGGTATCCACATTGAATTTTGCCAAACGCAAAGCTGAGAAAAGTGTAATTCCCAAACCTATATAAGGAATCCAAGAATTGGAATCGTCCGTTACATTTTGAAGCATTAAAAACATCATAATTCCAGGAGCCAAGCCAAAACTCACCATATCCGCCAAAGAATCCAATTGAATGCCAATCTCAGAATCAATTTTCATCGCTCGCGCAACCATTCCATCCAAAAAATCAAAAAACAAACTTAAAAGAAGTAAAACAAATACAGCTACAAGGATGGTATTTGGGTCATTTCCAAATTTTCCACTGAGAAATAAAACCGATAAACCTCCACAAAAAAGATTACCAAGCGTTAGGAAATTGGGTATAGTAAATAATTTCATTCGTTAAATTTAAGATTCTAACCGAAGATTTTACTTCAGTTAGAATAAATGGGATTTCAAATTTCGATTTTGAGAACTTCTGACTGCGAAGATAACAAGAAATCAAATGCAATAAAAAACTAGATTTTGTGTTTTAAACAAAAGGTTCGATTTTTGCCGAATCGAATTTTGATACCTAGTATGTTGAAAATAAAATTTAGCCTAATTGTAATACTAGCAGTTTCCAACTGTTTTAGTCAAGTAACCCGTAAATACTCCAATGAGTTTTTGAGCATTGGCGTGGATGCTCGTGCGTTTGCGATGGGTAATGCCGTGGTTGCGAATGTGAATGATGTAAATGCCGCCTATTGGAATCCCGCTGGATTGACTGATGTTTATTTTGGGCCTCAGATTTCTGCCATGCACGCTGAATATTTCCAAGGAATTGCAAAATACGATTATGTTGCAGGTGCCATGCCATTGGAAAACAATGCAGTTGTAGCGCTAGCTCTATATCGTTTTGGAGTAGACGACATTTTAAACACTACTGAATTAATCGATGCGCAAGGAAATATTGACTACGACAGAATCAGTAAATTTTCAACCGCTGACTACGCAATGAGTTTGAGTTATGCAGGGAATTTCTTAGGAAATTCAGATATTACGGTGGGAGCTAATGCCAAATTGGTTTATCGACATATCGGTAAATTTGCCAAGTCTTTTGGTTTTGGAATTGATTTAGGTTTCCAATACCGTACTCAGGATGAATTCTATTTTGGATTAATGGCACGAGATATAACCACTACTTTCAATGCGTGGTCGATCAACGAAAAAGAATTAAATTCCATTACCGTCACCGAACCTGGAACAGGAAATCAACAAACAGTCAATGAACTTCCCGAAGAAACTATTGAGCTTACTTTACCTAAATTACAGTTTGGGGTCGCTAAGAACTTTCAAGTCAGTGACAAGTTCAATGTGCTAGGTGAAGTGGATTTGAATTTTCAATTCGCTGAAACCAATGATTTAGTCTCAACCGGATTCTTAAGCCTCTCCCCTTCTGCAGGATTTGAAGTAGGTTACGACGATATGGTCTTTCTACGAGGTGGTGTAAATAACTTCCAATACGAAACTACTTTTGAGGATAAAAAGAAAATGACCTTTCAGCCGAATATCGGTGTTGGTTTTAAATACAAAGGAATTTCGGTCGACTATGCATTAACTGATGTAGGCGATCAAAGCATTGCCATGTATTCAAACATCATTTCACTTAAAGTAGATTTGGGGGCATTTTAACTTTCCACCCATTTTCCAAAAACTTCCAAAGTCTATAGAATAGAATAACCTTATTCTCTTACATATATATATGACAAAAATCCTTACTTGGGATTTTTCACATTTAGAAATTCATTCTTTATCATGGGGTAAAAATAAACTATTCAGTGCTTATAGCGTAAATGAATAGTAAAACCCATAAAAGAAGCATCTCAACCAACTCCCCAATCCAATATTATTAAGCAAGCATTAAGGAGCTATTAAGATTGACGTTGGCACTAGCAAATGCAACGTTATTTTTGTATATTTGAAAGAAGTATTTTACTTATTAATCTACTAAATAGCAAACAATTACCATAACCATATATATAAAAAACTATGAAAAAACTACTTACTCTCTTACTATTAGGGCTTTCTGTTTTTGTTATTTCGCAAGAAACGCTCAACGCCATGTTCTATAATTTATTTAAATTCCCAAATTCACTCCCACAAAATCGCGAGTTAATTTTGAGGGATATTTTAGATGAATATCAACCCGATCTCTTTATGGTTTGTGAACTAGTCACCGAAGATGCAGCCGATTTAATTTTGAATACTTCCTTGCAAAATCAGGCAGATCCATTTGCTCGCGCTGAATTTGTCCCTGATATCACCAAGCCATCGGACCCCATACAAACAATTGTTTTTTACAACACTCGTAAATTAACCTTATTGAGTCAACAAAATTTACCAACGGTTTATCGAGATATCAACCAATATTCCTTTCAATTAAATGTGGAAGAGAGTGAACCCATTTACTTGGAGGTATTTGTAGCCCATTTGAAGTCAAGCACAGGAACTGCTAATCAACAAATTAGATTGCAAATGGTTCAAGTAGTTACTTCTGCTTTGGAAAACCTGACTCAACCCAATACGTATGTGCTTTTTTCAGGTGATTTTAATTTTTATAAATCATCAGAACCAGGCTACCAAGAGATTCTCGACCCCACAAATGCTATCGTCCTACTAGACCCGTTAAATGCACAGGGTAATTGGCATGACAATCCTGAATTTAGTTATTTGCATACGCAAAGCACCCGCGTCTCAAATACAGGCTTTGGTGGTGGCCCAAACGCAGGTGCTTCTGGTGGCTTGGATGATCGATTTGATTTTATAATGATGAGCGAGAATTTTGAAGCCAGCTCACTGTTTTCATATGTAAACGAAACATACAAGGCTTTTGGAAACAATGGGAATTGTTTAGATAAAGATGTTAAAGACCCTTCTTGCACAGGAGAATTCTCTCAAACCCTTCGAGAAAACCTGTACTATATGAGTGACCATTTACCCGTGGTTATGCAATTTCAGGTGAATGACACCTTTTTGTCAACGACTAATCTTGATTCTAAACCTGAGATATGGTTTGAATCTTCCAATGTTAGTAAAAAAGAAGTAATCGTTGGTATTAATCTTGAAAAGATGAATACTACTAATGGCAAATACCTATATGTATACAATTCATTCGGCCAATTGATACAGATTGCTGAGATTAATAAACAAAACAAGGTGGTCATCAGCACGCATTCATTGACTTCAGGAATCTACTACATCAAAACAAATAACCATGGAACTACCTTAAAATTCATAAAAAAGTAATTTTAAAAGATCGAATGATACATTGTTTCAATCAAATAAACGCTTCGGAGAGTAATTTGAATAAAAAAAAAAATTCTTTCCTTACTTAAATAAGAAGATGCTTTTGTGACTTGAATCCAGCAAACGCTAATTCATTCTCTCTTCTATTAATGAGCTAAAAAAAAAGAATCCGGTAGACAACAAAAAAAAATAAAAAACTTTCAAATCGCTAATAACTTGAATCTAAATCGAGTGCAAAATACTTTCACAAAATCTCAAAAAAAGGTCAAAAAACATTTGGTTAAGATGGAATGGGTAGCTTATCTTTGCACTCCTTTACCGAAAGGAATAGGGATGTAAAAAGAGGTGTTCATTGTAG
>Ga0172382_10000645_pt1 | contig 65313 bp, 55 predicted proteins | sample Leawel138RmetaG_FD_122245 | JGI IMG/M metagenome (GOLD analysis project Ga0172382, IMG submission 122245) | Leachate microbial communities from a municipal landfill in Southern Ontario, Canada - Leachate well 138R metaG | ecosystem: Engineered > Solid waste > Landfill > Unclassified | place...
ACTGACCAGGGTGAAAATCGCCCCGATTTTGACCAACTTTCGGACATTTCTTCTGCATTATGAAATTCGTACCGTTTGTGTTGTTTCGGTCAGTTTTCAAAGCACCTTGATCAGATGTTCCTTCAGGGCGTCGATCTTCACGTGCACCCGGGCGAAATCGTAAGCCTGCTGGGTCGTAATGGGGTCGGCCGATCGACGACCGTCAGAGCGGTCATGGGCTTGGTGCGGTCAACCGGCTCGGTGGTGTTCGACGGCGCCGAGATAAACGGAAAGAGGACCTATGAAATTGCTCTGCGGGGCTTGGGATACGTGCCGGAAAGCCGCGATATCTTCCCATCGCTGACCGTCGAGCAAAACTTGATACTGGGGCAGCAGCGCGGGAAACAGTCGCAATGGAGCATGGACGACATGTACGACATATTCCCGCGTCTGAAAGAGCGCAGACACACGCTGGCCGGGGTCATGTCGGGCGGCGAACAGCAAATGCTGACGCTGTGCCGTTCGTTGATTGGCGACCCCAAGCTCATCATGATCGACGAGCCTACGGAAGGGCTTGCGCCGCAGATTGTCGAGCAGGTTGCCCAGTACCTCGACACGCTTCGTCAGCGTGGCATTGCAGTTTTGCTAGTTGAACAAAAACTGGCTATAGCACTCGATATTTCCCAGAGGCTTTATGTCATGGGCCGCGGAACTATCGTATTTGAAGGAACTCCCGACGACCTGCGCGAGGCACAGCAAATACGCAGGGACTGGCTGGAGGTCTAGCACTGGCACTTGTAATCAATACAGGAGACATCATGAAGCACAAAGCACAACTCAAACTAAGCGCCTTGGCATTGACTATGAGCCTGTTCGCAGGCGTTGCTCATGCTGAAAACGTAAAAATCGCGGTGATAGATCCATTGTCTGGATCGTTCGCGGCATTGGGCGAGAACCAGCTCCGTACATGGCAGTTTGTGGGCGATTTGGCCAACGAAGAAAAATGGGCCGGCGAGCATACACTCGAATTCGTGGGCTTCGACAACAAGGCTGGGGTGCAGGACAGCCTCAGCCAGCTCAAGCGAGCCATAGACCAAGGCTACCGTTATGTTGCCCAGGCCAATGGTTCCGGGGTCGCGTTCGGTCTGGTAGACGCCGTCAACAAACACAACGCGCGCAATCCTGGCAAAGAGGTCTTGTATATCAACCATGGCGCAATAGACCCGGAGCTGACCAACGGGAAATGCAGCTTCTGGCAATTCAGCGTCGATTCCAACGTCGACATGAAAATGCAGGCGCTGGTCAATCACCTGGCCAAAAACAAGGACGTCAAGAAAGTCTACATAATCGGCCAGAACTATGCCTTTGGGCGTGCCGTCAGCAAAGCGGCCAAAGAAATGCTGGCGGAAAAGCGTCCCGACGTAGAAATCGTCGGCGATGACTTGCACCCGATAGGTGAAGTGAAGGATTTCTCGCCCTACGTAGCGAAAATCATAGCGTCCGGCGCCGATACCATCATCACCGGCAACTGGGGCTCCGACCTGGCGCTCCTGATCAAATCCGCGCGCGCTTCCGGGCTAGACGCGGATTTCTATACCTACTATGCCGTACTGAAAGGCTCGCCGACGGCCATGGGCGAAAGCGGCCTCGAGCGTGTCAAATACGTAGGTGTATGGAACGTCAACAACGAAGAGTACAAGGGCAAGGACCTGGTCGAAGGGTTCAAGCAAAAATATGACGATGATTTGACCTGGCTACAGGCTTATTCCGCTGTGGCGCTTCTTTCGAAAGCCATGAAAGAAACAGGTTCCGTAGATCCGACTGACGTTGCATTTGCCCTTGAAGGCATGGAGCTGGACAACCTCAACGGCAAAATAAAAATGCGCGCGTCGGACCACCAATTGCAGCAGGCTCTGTATGTGGCAACATGGTCCAAGACCAACGACACCACCGTCCAGCTTGAACAGGAAGGGACAGGCTTTGGCTGGCGCACGGAAGAGGTCATTCCGGCCTCCGAGGCAGAGTTGCCGACCATTTGCGAAATGAAACGGCCCAAACGCTGATATTCTGGCAGCACGACAGGCCCCGGGCCTGTCGTGCAACAGACCTCCGGTTAAATCGTGCGGAGAGAGCAAACCATGCCTGAGCCACACATCATTCGTCCCTGGTCGAGTATCATGCCGGTGCCGGCTCACGGGCCAAAACCATTTAGAGCACGCTTTACCGACGTATTGAGCTTGTTTCGATACGCGGTGCGAAACGCAGCGCACAAGCCCGCGATATATTATTTCGACCGCAGCATGAGCTACGCGGAGCTGGACGAATATGCCAACAAGTTCGCGCTGGAATTACTGAGATTGGGGGTCCAAAAGGGGGACAGAGTTGCCTTGTATATGCAAAGCATCCCTCAATTCATTATTTGCTCCCTGGGCATATGGAAGGCGGGAGCCGTCGGGGTAACCATCAACCCCATGAACCGCGCTCGGGAGCTGAAGCTGCTTTTGCAAGATAGTAAAAGCCGAGTGGTGGTGCTGCAAAATGGGCTTTACAACGGTGTTGCGCGCCATGTTCTACCAGAGTTGCCGGGCGTTGTTCCGATAGTCACCAGCGCGCGCGAATTCCAAGGCAGAAATGACAGCAGGGTCATGAACGCTGACGACGATGCCCCATGCGATGGCGCAATGTCACTATCCGACGCCTTGGGCCGTGATTTGCCCGACGGGTGCATCTCTTGCTTGCAAGACAGCGCACAGCCCGATGCTGCGGCGATGCTGGTCTACACGTCGGGCACCACTGGCGCTCCCAAAGGCGCGATCGTAACCCATGCGAACATGGCCATCGACGCCGAAATCTTCAGAGAATGGGCGGGCGTGAACGACGGTTGCGCCATCTTGGGAATCGCGCCGCTGTTTCATATTACCGGTCTGATCGGGCACGTGATTATTTCGTTTGCTTGTTTGGCGGCAGCCATATTGAGCTGCCGGTTCCACGCCGAGGTCGTCGCCGAGGCGGCCGACAAGCACAAGCCCGAGTTCGTCGTCGGCGCAATCACCGCATTTATCGCGCTTATGAACAATGACAATGTAAGCGCCAGCCAGCTTCAATCTCTTAAAAGAATATATACAGGCGGCGCCCCGGTTCCGGCTGCGGTCGCCGCGCAGTTTGAAGGAAGGTTTGGTCTGCCCATGCGCAATTGCTATGGTCTGACCGAAAGTACTGCCTTGGCTTTGGCCGTTCCGCCTGCCATGGCCACGCCGGTGGACGCCGACGGGGCGTTCTCAGTCGGTATCCCGGTATTCGATACGGACGCCTACATCGCGGATGATGACGGTTCAGTATTGCCACCGGGCGAAATTGGCGAAATCATGCTGCGTGGCCCGCAGATCGTGCCAGGCTACTGGGACAAGCCAGGGCACAGCGAAGCGGCTTTCCGAGACGGCTACCTTCGGACAGGCGACGTTGGATACATGGACGCGCAGGGGTGGTTTTTCCTGGTGGATCGCAAGAAAGACATGATCAATGCGTCAGGCTACAAGGTTTGGCCGAAAGAGGTCGAAGACGTTATATACAGCCATCCGGCCGTGCGTGAGGCCGCGGTCGTGGGCGTGCCAGATACGTACCGTGGAGAGACAGTCAAGGCGGTAGTAAGCCTGAAGCCGGGCTATGGTCTGAAAGGTACGGACCTGATTCTTTTCTGCAAAGAGCGCCTGGCGGCATACAAGTATCCGCGCATAGTAGAGATCGTGGATGAGTTGCCCAAAACCGCTACTGGAAAAATTTTGCGCAGATTCTTGCGCTAGCAGCTCGGCCACATACGACGCTCGCCGAGCTTCAGAGTATGGTCAGTACATGTGTTGGCCACCGTTCATGGCAACGTTGCTACCGGTCATGAAGGCCGCAGCATCGCTCACGATGAATGTCACCAGCGCGGCAATCTCATCGGGCTGTCCAAGGCGGCCGACTGGAATCGCGTTGATGATCTTCTGCCGTATATCCTCGCGCACTGCCATCACCATCTCGGTCGCCAGATAACCAGGTGAGACGGTGTTCACGGTCACGCCCTTGCGCGCCACTTCTTGTGCCAGCGCCTTGGTGAAGCCATGAACACCGGCCTTGGCAGCCGAATAATTGGTCTGTCCGAACTGGCCCTTGCTGCCATTGAACTTCGAGTCCAGATTGGTGCGCAGCACGGCGTCCCAGCTGACTTTGTCAAGCTTGCGCAGCGTGGCGTTGCCTGGTGTATGCGTAATGATCACACGATGGCCAGCGTCGTGCAGAGCGCGGGCGATGGCGGCACCCAACCCCCGATTGCCTCCTGTGATCAGTGCCGTTCGTCGAGGGGGATTCATGGTGTATTCCTCAGCAAGTCGGGAATCGCACCGGAGGCAAGTCCGGCATCGGGCTTATCAGGGGCAGTACCGTCCCGATCACGCCATAGGCGTTTGCTTGACGCTGATCTTGCGCAGCAGCGGCAGCCATGATCGGGCGTTGACGACCAGCAGGCCCGCCAGAACCAGTGTGGCCCCCACGAGGAACCCATACGTCAGCTGCTCGCCCAGCAATATCACGCCCAAGACGACGCCGATCAGCGGTGTCATGAACGACAGCACACCCAAGGGTGCGGCCAGATAGTGGCGCAGCAGCCAGAACCAGGTCAGGTAGCTGGCGAAGGACACCAGCAGCGCCTGGAATCCCAGGCTGGCCCAAACCAGCGGGGTGCTATGGAATTGTGTCTGCCCGGACACCAACATGACCGGCAGCAGCAACACGGCGGCGCCCGCCAGCTGGTAAAACAGGGTTTGCGTCGCCGGCGCTTCACTCAGGCGGCTGGTGCGCACGGCCACGGTGGTCAAGCCCCAACCCAGGCCCGCACACAAGCCCATCAGGTCGCCCAGCAGCCAGTTGGTGTCCGCGCCGGCCGGGTCACTTTTTTCCGGCGCCAGAAAAGTGACCAGGATACCGATGAAGGCCATGCCGATGCCTGTCCATTGCAGTCGGCTCAGGCGTTCCTCGGGCAGGCGCAGATGCAAGCCGACGGCTGCGAACATGGGGCCGGTGTAGAGGAAAACGGCCATGTGCGATGCGCTCGTCCAGCGCAGCCCTTCGGCCACGAACAGAAATTCGCCCGCGAACAGCGCGCCCACGACCAGTCCCGAACGCAATCCTACGCCCCGCAGCCAACGCTCGCGCAGGACGAGGTGACCGACCAGCCAAACGAGTAACGCCCCCACACCCGAGCGCAGCACGACTTGCAGCAAGGGCGGCACGTCGCCCGCCACGGCCTTGATGGCAACCTGCTGCATGCCCCATGCCAGGCACAGCGCCATCATGAACGCTGTGGCCTGGCCATCCACGGGTTTTCTCATCGAATAGCCTTCCAAAACATGATTCCGGTTCAAATCCACAGAGCGCAGAGGGCGATGCCGATGCCAGCCTCGCGACAGATCTCGACCATCATCGAGAAAGCCCTGAAATTCTAACTGCGATTGTCGACCGGATGGATTGGAACGGCGCCTGCGCACCTGCCCCCGCTTGCGCACCCGCCCGCTATCGTCGCCATGACCCGTGAGGCAATTCAACGTCGCGTTCGGCTGCGGCAAGTGCCGTCGCCAGGCCCGCGCGGTCGAGGGGAATGCAGTAGGCTGGCTTCGCCCGTTCGAAGCGCCAACTGTCCTTGAGGGGTCCGGCGTCTACCGTATCGAATCCGAACTCGTCCTGCAGTTTTTCGACCCAGCGCTTTGCGTTGGCGTCATCGCCCGCAATGGGCAATGCCCGCCGTTGCCCCGATGCGGGTTGCGCTGTGGGGGTTTTTAGATCTGTCGCCAGGATCGCATTGAACGCTTTGACGATCGTCGATCTAGAGAAGTGCTTCGCCACCATGCTGCTGGTCGTCGTCTGGTACGTGTCGAGCTCGGCGAACCGGCCATCCCGATCAGGATAATAGTTGTTGGTGTCGATGAGGATCTTTCCAGCCAACGGTTGGGGGTCGATTTGAAACAATTTTGCAAATGGAACGGTGACGACCACGACCGGGCCGAACCCTGCGGCCTCTTGCGCGGTGCCCGCTAAGCAGCCGATCTGCTCGACGATGTCGCTCAGCGTGTCTGGGGTGCGTGAGTTGCTGATTTTCACTTCATGGCCACAGCGTACGGCGAGGCGTGCGATTGCTTGGCCGATATGCCCCGCTCCGATGATGCCGATTTTCATCGCAATACTCCTGAATATGGAAATAAATTATTCTGAACTGGACAGATCGACCGCTTTAAGACCATTGTTCAGGCGGTTGATGAAATGCACAAACGAAACTTTGTCGTCGAACCGGAATCCTTTCATTGACTGCCGGTAGAATTCGTAGATTTTCGGTTGAAGGCCTGACCAGAATGCACTCCCCTGGGAAGTCAGCAATACGAGCTTGACCCTACGGTCGCAGGGGTCGGGAATCCGGCGTACGTGCTCGTCACGCTCCAGACGCTTGAGTACGCCATCCAGATTCTGCCGGCTGACGACGAGATATTCGGCAAGTTCCGAAAACGGCATCCCATTGCTGGCTTCGGCGCGTGATAGGGCGCCCAGTACGGACCATTGAATGGTGGTGATTCCTAATTCTTTGGCCGCCTGGCGTTCGAGTGTATTGGCAACCTGAAATACGCGGAAGAAGAGGCGGTTGTGCACGGCCGATACTTCTTGATCATATTCAGATAGAGAATGCGTATTCATGCCGCTACGTTGCGTTCGATTGTTTTATATGCGAGGAATGGGCTCATTGTACGTCAAGCCCGTAAATTGCCGACGTGGGCTCTGGAGGCGAAGCATGCAACGGATCGGTACCTCGGTGCCACGTCTCGCTCAGCCGGACTGCCTTTGGTTGCCGAGGCGCGAGGCGCGAGGCGCGAGGCGTACTAGTGCAAACCCTGATAACTATCTATCAGTTGATATATTAAGCTTGCTTAGCCTGGATCAATTCCATGAAATACATGATTTTTAATAATAATTATGTATCAATCAATTGATACGTAAGTCCATGTGATGCCGGTCCAAAGCGTCAATTGCACTTATGGGAGATCGATCTTGAAGACCTACCCCCATCTGCTTTCACCTTTAACCGTTGCCGGTGTCACGCTGCCAAACCGAATGGTAATGGGCGCCATGCACACCCGCATCGAAACCATGGATCGCCCGCTTGAGCGGCTGGCGGCATTCTATGCGCGCCGGGCTGAAGGTGAAATCAGCATGATCCTGACGGGGGGGTATTCGCCGACTCCCGAGGGCGTCCTGGAAGAAGGCGGGCTGTATCTGAACAGCGAAAATCAGCTCGCAGATCACGCGCCCATTATATCGGCCATCCGTAACGCGGGTGGGCGTATTGTTTTGCAGATTCTGCATGCCGGCCGATATGCCAGAATAAATACTTGTGTGGCGCCCTCTGCGGTCAAGGCGCGGATCAACCGGTTTACGCCGCGTGCGCTATTAATCGATGAAATCTGGAACCTGATCGAACACTATGCCCATACGGCCGAGCTGGCAAAAAAAGCGGGTTATTCCGGTGTCGAGATCATGGGTTCAGAAGGCTATTTGATCAATGAATTTACGTCGGCCATTACGAATCACCGGGAAGACGAGTTTGGCGGTCGCTATGAAAATAGAATCCGCTTTCCTGTCGAAATAGTGAAAGCGGTCAAGCATCGGGTCGGCGAAGAATTCATGGTGATCTACCGCATTTCAGCGATTGAGCTGATGGACGGCGGCATGACGGGCACCGAGGTGGCCGAACTGGCACGGCGCATCGAAGCGGCGGGTGCGGATCTGATCAATACCGGTATTGGCTGGCATGAATCCAGCGTGCCGACCATCGCCGCAAGCGTCCCACGTGCAGCATGGCGGCAGGCCATTGCCAACGTCAAACAGGCCGTATCCATCCCGGTGATGGCATCCAACCGCATCAACGTACCCGCTGTGGCCGAAGACATCATCGCCAGTGGCGTGGCAGATCTGGTGTCCATGGCGCGCCCATTGCTGGCGGATCCTGATTTTGCCCAAAAGGTGCGCCATGGCAATGTCGAGGAAATCATACCGTGCGTCGCCTGTAACCAGGCCTGCCTCGACCGGATTTTCACCGATAGCACGGCCAGCTGCATGACCAATCCGCGGGCGGGCCACGAAATCGAGTTTCCAAAGGGCAAGGCCGCATCCAGCAAAAAGGTGGCGGTCATTGGCGGCGGGCCGGCCGGGATGGCGTTTGCGGTCAGCGCCGCCGAACGGGGCCACCAGGTGATCCTGTATGAAGCAACGCCCATGCTGGGCGGGCAGATCAACCTGGCAAGACAGGTACCCGGAAAAAGTGAATTCAATGAATTGCTTCGCTATTTCCAAGTGATGCTAACGAAGCTGCAGGTCCCGACCCACCTGAACAAGGCGCCGTCCGTCGAAGAACTCAAGGCAGAAAAGTTCGACGACATCGTCGTCGCGACCGGTATCGTGCCTCGCCGGCCCGAGATCCCAGGGGTCGATCACGCCAAGGTCCTGAGCTACGTCGATGTGCTGAAGGGCAGCAAACCGGTCGGCCAGTCTGTGGCGATTCTAGGCGCGGGCGGTATCGGATTTGATGTGGCCGAATTTCTTGTAGGCGATACCGAAGAAGCATTGCAAACGGATGCATTCTATGACGCCTGGGGTGTCTCTACGGATCCAGGCGCATCCGGTGGCCTCACCGCCGCCGCTCGGCCGCATCCCGCACGTGCCGTACACATGTTTCAGCGGAAGAATGAACCCCTGGGAAGAAACCTGGGCAAAACAACAGGCTGGATCCTCAAGTCGAAATTGAAAAGAAACAACGTGTCCATGACGTCCGGCGTGACCTATGAGCGCATCGACGATCATGGCCTGCACTACAGCCTGGATGGTGAATCGCACGTGCTGGACGTGGACAACATCGTCCTCTGTACGGGTCAGATTTCCGAAAAGCGTTTGGCCGACGCGCTTTCGGAAGCAGGCCTGGCGTGCCACGTCATCGGTGGCGCAGATTATGCAGAAGAACTTGACGCCGTCCGTGCAATCGACCAGGCGACCCGTTTGGCGGTGAATATCTGAAGAGAGGCGGATATGAACATGTATAACGTCGATCTGGACAAGTGCGAGGCAAATTACCAGCCTTTGACACCGATCCAGTTTTTACATCGATCGGCGGATGTTTTTCCTGAGCGCACGGCCGTGATCTACAGAGATCGAAAATATACTTGGTCTGAGTACTCCGAACGGTGCCACAAGCTGGCAAGAGCACTGATTGCAACAGGGATCGGCCGTGGCGATACCGTATCGATCATGGCGGCCAATATCCCGGCGATGGCTGAGGCGGCATTTGGCGTTCCCATGAGCGGTGCGGTCCTGAATTGCATCAATATCCGCCTGGATGCAGCCAGCGTTGCATTCATCCTTAAACATTCAGAAGCCAAGGTGTTTTTTGTCGATCAACAGTTTGCCAGCGTTGCAAAAGCCGCGATTGCGCAAGCGGGCCTCGAGGACGTGCGCGTCATCGATATCGCAGACCCGTTGATTCAATGCCCCGAGATGGTTGGCGACATCGAATACGAAGACTACATTGCCGCTGCGCCTGGCGATATCGCCATTGTATATCCAGAGGACGAGTGGGATGCGATCGCGCTGAACTATACGTCGGGTACAACGGGCGATCCCAAGGGGGTCGTTTATCATCATCGTGGTGCCTATTTGAATGCACTGGGTCAAGTGATCAACGCGAACTTTCTGGGTAAAGTACCGGTATATCTCTGGACGTTGCCCTTGTTTCACTGCAATGGGTGGTGTTTTGCATGGGCGGTGGCGGCAATCGGCGGAACGAACGTCTGTCTTCGGAAAGCGGCGGCCGAAGACATCTTCGAGGCGATTGCCGCGCATCAGGTCACGCATTTTTGCTGTGCGCCAACGATCCTGGATTTTATGATCGCGGGCAAGCCCGACGGCTGGAAAAACCCCGCCGAGCCGGTCAAGGTGTTGTGTGCGGGGGCTTCGCCCCCTGTGGCCACCCTGAAAAAATCGATGGCGATCGGCCTCGACGTCGTGCACGTGTACGGCATGACAGAGCAGCATGGGGTTGCGACGATTTGCGAGCCGCAAGCGTCCTGGGCCGAGCTGGATCCTGAGCAACAGATCAGGCAAATCGGACGCCAGGGGGTGCGCTCTGTCGTGACGGATCAGATGGCCGTTTGCTCACCCGACACGTATGAAGAGGTCCCGCGGGATGGCTCGACCATCGGCGAGGTCATGATTCGCGGCAATATTGCCATGAAGGGATACCTCAAGAACCCGAAGGCCACGCAAGCGGCTTTCAGGAACGGCTGGTATCACACGGGCGATCTTGCGGTGGTTCATGAAGACGGCTATATCGAAATCAAGGACAGGTCGAAAGACTTGATCATTTCTGGCGGGGAGAATATTTCCTCGATCGAGGTAGAGGATGTCTTGTATGCCTATCCCGGGGTCGTTGGCGCTGCGGTGGTGGCCGTGCCCGATGAAAAATGGGGTGAAGTGCCATGCGCGGTGGTCGAACTGAGCCCCGCACACCAGGCTGTGGTCACCGAACAGGACATCATCGAGCATTGCCGGGCGCATCTGGCCGGTTTCAAAACGCCCAAGCACGTCATTTTCGAACCATTGATCCGGACTGCAACGGGGAAACTGCAGAAATTCAAGCTGCGCACCCATGCCACAGACGTCGTCAGCAGCAGAGGCAAACCAAGGTAACACAATAATTTAATGTGCCGACATGTCGGCGATTCCAGAGGAGACGTTCCAATGAAATCTCGTTGTATATCCATCGCGGTCTCGGCGCTGGCCGGGCTGATGATTACCGCCCCTGCTTTCGGAAACGAACGGGAAGTCAACATCGCCGGATTCGGTGCCAAGTCTGGCGTGATCCGGCTCTTTGGCATGAACAGCGAAGCGGCCATGAAGGCGGCTGTCAAGGCCATCAACGATAGCGGGGGGGTCAAGCTGGGCGACGGCGCGACAGGAAAGCTCAAGCTCACGTACTACGATGACCGTTGTAACGCAGAAGAGGGTATTTCAGTGGTCCGTCGGATTGCCACCACCGAGGCCATCGTCGGTGTGGGGCCCAGTTGCTCGAACGTGGGCGAGTCGGTGTTCGGGATCTTGCAGAAAAAAGTGGGCGACGACAGCGACAGCGGTCTTCAGTTTCCCATTTTTGGTGATGTGGCCGCAAAAGTCGGGCTCGCGAGTATTTCGGAATGGTCTTTCAGAAATATCCCGAATGAAATGGAGATGTACAAGGATTTATTCACCTGGGCGCAAAAAAACCATCCAGAGCTGAAGACCGTGTACGGTGGGGTCGAAGTGGACTTTGCCCACTCCAAATCCACATTCGAAGCCATGAAGGCACAAGCCAAGGCGCATGGCTACGAGCTTGTGGGGGAAAGCGAGTGGCTGCTGAACGACACGACTTTTTCCAACCAGGTACGCGACATGCGTCGGTCGAATGCGGACATTGTGCTCATCTCGGCGCATCCGGTAACGACATGCGGCGCACTGAATGAAATGGCGCGCCAGAATGTCAAACCCAAGCTTTTGATTGGCCTGACCAGTTCATCCACTGTTGAAACATTGAATGGCTGCGGGAAGCAGGCCGAGGGCATGATTATTCCGACAGGCTTTGCACCGATCAATGACCGGGCCCGGCAGGCGTCCGACCAGATCTCCGAACAGGGTGGAAGTGCGGACCTGCACAGTGCCGCGTCCTATGAGAACATTTTTATTCTTAAAGATGTGATCGAGTCGCAAGGCGTCATGGCCAAGCCGGACACTGTTTCCGAAGACCGTCAAAAAATCCGCCAGGGGCTTGCGCAGCTGCCAGAAACGGAAGGCTTGCTTGGCGTCGCGGCGCGTACGGATGATCGCGAGGCAGTAAAACCCTATGTGTTCGTGCAGGCCCAAAACGGCAGCTGGGAGATGATTTACAACCCGGCCGACGAAAAATAACGGGCTGAACACATTCGCATAGTTCACATAAGGGGGTGAAGCGTGGATCCGTATTTTCTGATCGATACGGCACAGTCTTTGATGAGCGGGATGCTCTATGGCTCGACGTATGCCTTGATTGGCCTCGGGTTCACCCTCATTTTCGGTGTCATGCACAAGATCGACCTCACGTACGCCGCAACATCGATTGGCGGTGCGTATGCCAGTATTCTAGTACTGCAGTCGGTATCCGCACCGGCCATCGTCGTTTTCTTGCTGGCGGCGTGTGCCGGCGGGCTGATTGGGCTTTTGGTCTATTTTGCGTGTTTTCACTTCATTTCGTCCAAGCACCCTTTGGCCATGCTGATGGCTACGCTGGGCATGCTCTTGTTCATCGAAGAGGTGATCATACAGGCGACCGACGGTGTGCCGATTTCCTTTCCAGTGCTTGTCGAACACTCGATCATGCTGGGTGAATTCTACATTCGCGGGGATCTGATCGCCGTATTCCTGGTTGCCTGCGTCTGCATGGCGGGGCTGCTGTGGCTGTTGCATCGGACCCGGCTGGGTCTGGGTACGCGTGCCGTGGCACAGCAGCCAACGGCCGCCATGCTGTGTGGCATCAATCTGGCCGTCGTGAATTCGCAGCTTTTCATCATTACCGGATTGTTGGGCGGCGTGGCAGGGGCCATGATAGGTTCGGCCGTGGGGGCATTGTCTCCTCTGCTGACTTTGCCGCTGACGGTCAAAGGCCTGGTCGTTACAGTGATTGGCGGGCTGGGCAGCATACCGGGCGCCATCATCGCCGGGTTGTTCGTGGGCGGGCTGGAAAACGTCTTCCAGCACCTGCGTGGCGTCAGCGAGCGCGATCTGTACGTGATGCTGTTGTTGTTCATATTCTTGGTCGTACGGCCCAATGGCCTGTTCGGCTCGGTTTCAGCACGGGATTGAGGCGGTCGCACCATGAATTTTTATTTCAGTCTGATCCAGGTTATCGGAATCCATACCTTGCTTGGCCTGTCGTCCTACTGGATCTTGCTGAGCGGGCAGGTCAGTCTTGCGCAGGCCGCCTTTTTTGGTATTGGGGCCTATCTGGCAGGGATGCTGACCACGCTGTGGGGTTGGCCACTGGTGCCCGCCATCCTGATGGCGGCCCTGGTGTCCGGTACGGTTGCGTTTGTAGTGGGGTTTCCGGCATTGCGTGTCCGGGGCCTGATTCTGGTGGTCGCCACGCTCGCATTTGGCGAGATGGTCAGGGTGGTCTTGTTCAACCTGAATTACCGCATTGTGGTGGATGGGGTCGAAGTGGGCCCTGCCGGTGGCCAAGGTTTTTCGCATATCCGGTATTTTCCGATCAACGGCTGGACAGTCTTCGACGTCATGATCTTCATCTGGGTGGTGGTGGCCATCGTCATGGCGGGGCTCTGGTGGCTGGATCGCTGTCGTATCGGCGCCGTATTGCGGGCGGTTGGCGAGGATGAGGTGGCGGCCCAGGCAACGGGCATCAACATCACCGCGATCAAGGTGCTGGCAATGACGGTCAGCGGCGCGCTCGCAGGCCTCGGAGGGGGGGTATTTGCGCATTACACGACCCACATCGAGCACGTCCAGTTTGGCATCGTGCTCGCTGCGTTTGCCATTTCTTATCCGATATTGGGGGGGCTTTCCAGCGTTTTTGGTACGCTGCTCGCGGTGATTTTCATCCAGGGGTTCTTGATCGAGGGGCTTCGTTTTATCGGCGACTGGCGCAGCCTGGTGTTCGGCTTGTTTATCGTCCTGGTCATGAATCTTCGCCCCGAAGGCTTGCTGCATCCGTTTTCCAAACGGCCGGTCGCCCGCTCGGGCAAGGCAGGAGGCTGACATGTTGCACGTTCGAGCCCTGAGCAAAAATTTCGGCGGCATTCGCGCGCTGGACGATCTTAGCTTTCATATCCAACCGGGCGAGATTCATGGCTTGATCGGCCCGAATGGTTCCGGAAAAAGCACGACCGTCAATCTCATATCGGGTCTGTATACGGCGTCGTCCGGCACGATCGAGTTCCTGGGGAAAGACATTACGTCATTGCCGCTGCATCATCGCCCGATGCTGGGCATCAGCCGTACTTTTCAGAACATACGCTTGTTTGGCAGGCTGAGCGTCTGGAAGAATCTCTGGATTGCGCAGCGGCAAAACGGCCAGAAACCCGTCGGCTTTCTCCATAAATGGATCGGTGGCGAAGGGGCCGCTCGGGATGAAATCGATGAGATTCTCGAGTTTTCTGCATTGCACCACAGGAAGGACGTGCTGGCCGCAAACCTTTCGTTTGGCGAGCAGCGGCGCCTGGAACTCGCGCGGGCCATTGCGTGCAAACCCAAGCTCATTTTGATGGACGAGCCTGCTGCGGGCATGAACCTCGAAGAAATCAGCAATCTCGAAGACCGGATCGTGAACCTGAAGCAGCGCGGCATGACCGTCTTGCTGATCGAGCATCACATGAATCTGGTCATGTCGGTCAGCGATCGCATCACCGTCTTGAATTTTGGACGAAAAATCGCAGAAGGGACGGCACAATCGGTTCAGTCGGACCCTGCTGTGCAAGAGGCCTATCTCGGAGTGCCTGCATGAGTGTTCTGTTACGTATATCCGACCTGGCAACCTCTTACGGCCGGATAGAAGTTCTTCGTGCCGTTTCCCTTCAGGCCGAGAAAGGCAAGATTACCTGCCTGTTGGGGCCCAACGGGGCAGGAAAGACGACGCTGATGATGACCGTGGCGGGGGTGCTCAAGCCCCAATCCGGGCATATTCATTTTCTCGATCGAGACATCGCGGGTACGTCACCCAGTACCATCGTGCGTTCAGGCATTGCGCTCGTGCCCGAGAACCGGCTGGTTTTCAAGGACATGAGCGTCCTGGATAACCTGAATGCGGGTGCCATTACGCGCAAGGACCATGAACAAATCCATAAAGACCGTGAACGGCTGCTGGATCGTTTTCCCCGCCTGCGCGAACGCTCGTCCCAGCTGGCCGGCACCTTGTCGGGGGGTGAACAGCAGATGCTGGCGATCGCACGCGCCTTGATGTCGAATCCGCGCCTGCTGCTGATGGACGAGCCCTCTGTGGGGCTTGCCCCGCTGGTCGTCCAAGAGATCTTCACGATTATCTCAGAGCTCAAGCAGGATGGCGTGTCGATTTTTCTTGTAGAACAGAATGTACGCATGTCATTGAAGATCGCAGACCATTTTTATCTGATGGATCATGGGCGTATCGTTTTTGACGGCGCCCCCGATGAGTTCGCGGAAGACGAAGTCATCAGTCGCGCCTACCTTGGAGAGCGCCGCTGACGTTTTACCGAACGCCGTGTTGGTTGATCCCCAGGCGGCGCGCCGGCGCATGGCCTATGCGTGTGGCGTATTTTTGAGGACACAATGTTTGTCGACATTGTTCAGAACACGATTGAAGGCCTGGCTCACGGCGCGGCATATGGGTTGATCGCCCTGGGTTTTACATTGATGTTCGGCGTGATGGGCCGGCTGAATCTGGCGTACGGTTCGATCATCATGATTGGCCTGTATGCGGGTATTTTTGTACAGTCACGCTGGCATGTGCATTGGATGGTCGTCGCAGGCACTGTCATGGCTTGTTCCGTCATTGCGGGGATTTACGTAGAACGTTTATGTTTTGCACCGATGCGTGACGGAGCGGCAATGGCCTCGCTGGTTGCCAGTTTTGCCATCTGGATGCAGCTCGAAGAAGCGGCGATGCTGGTGTTGCCGCGGCATTCCTATCCATTTCCGGCACCTACCGATCAGGTGGTCATCGAGCTGGGCCCGTTCTTGTTGAGGGGGGATCATCTCGTCACGCTGGGCACGGCTGCCCTGATCATGATCATCCTCGAGAGACTGGTGCAGAACAGCCGCTTTGGCCTGGGTTTGCGGGCGATTGCGGAAAGTCCGCGCGCAGCGGGCTTCGTCGGGCAGCATGTACGACGCTCGCTTTTTTTGGTTTTCATTATTGCGTCCATGGTGGGCGGTGTGGCGGGCTGGTTGATTGCTTCCACGAACCACCAGGTTTCCGCCATGTTTGGCATGTGGGCGACGTATAAAGGGCTGGTTGCCGCCATGCTGGGCGGGTTGGGTTCCATGCGTGGCGCGCTGGCCGGCGGTTTGCTGTTGGGTTTGGTTGAAGCGTACTCGCTCTGGGCGTTCGGGCCCCAGATCCGGGATCTATCAGCCAGTTTGATATTGTTCCTTTTGATTGTCATGCGTCCTGGTGGCCTTTTTGGCCAAAAGCAGGCCATGCTGGGTGCTGCTGCACGTACAAGGCTGTGATCGATCCTTTCTTAATCGGGGTGCTCTCCAATATTGGCATGATGTCCTTGCTGGCGCTGTCGGCCTATTTATTGCTTCTGGTCGGCGAAGTCTCTTTCGGGCAGCAGGCTTTTTTCGGCGTGGGCGCCTATGCGGGGGGTATTGCCACGGCGCTTTGGGGGTGTTCGCTGGGCGTCGCCCTGCTTTTCGCGGCGTTGATGGGGGCAGCCGCCCAATTGCTTGTTGCGTTGCCGACGCTGCGCCTGCGGGGCTTTTATTTTTCCGTCGCCACCCTGGCCTTTGCCGAGGCCGTGCGAATACTGTTTGGCCTGTTTCACTACAGGCGGGATGTGGATGGCCGGATGATGGGGCCGGATGGCGAGAATGGGTTTCGTGATGTACGGTACATCTATGACCACAATATGGGTGGGCAAGACTACATGTTGATCGTTTGGGCGCTGGTCGTGGCGGTACTGCTCATTTTCATGCTGCTCGAATTCAGCCGCTATGGCCCCCGCCTGCGCATGATCGGTGAAGACGACATCATGGCGGGGCTCAACGGCATCCATGTAACCCGCTATAAGCTCGCGACCTCAGTGGCCGCGGGCGCGCTGGCCGGGCTTTCTGGCGGGCTGTATATTCACGCCGTCACATATGTCGAGCCTGGGGTTTTTGGCATGATGCTGGGCGTGCATACCTTGGCGTATGGCCTGATAGGCGGGTTGGGGACGGCGTTGGGGCCCTTGATTGGGGTTTTGATCGATATTGGATTCCTGGAATCCTTCCATGGCCTGTCGCAATACCGTATGGTGATTTTCGGCGGAATCGTCGTGTTGCTTCTGATTTTCCGCCCAAGGGGGTTATTGGATGAGGTGTTGGTCAACCGCCTGAACCGGCTGTTCTGGAGGGGGCGGTGATGCTTGTGCTGGAAAATGCAAGCTTGCGCCTGGGCGGTGTGACGATACTGGACACGATCAATATGCGGGTCGGTCGCCGCGAAACGCTCGGCCTGATCGGCCCGAATGGCTCGGGAAAATCCAGCCTGCTGAACGTCATTACCGGTATTTACCCGCTGACCGAAGGGCGCATCCTGTTCTGCGGTCAAGATGTGGCCCATCTGGCGCCCCACCAGATTGTTGCAAGAGGCGTGGCGCGTACGGCGCAGACCACCCGTCTGTTCGAACGCTTGTCCGTCCTGGACAATGTCCGTGCAGTGCAAGGGGGTACCCGCGCCGCCGCCCAGGCTTTGCTTGAGCAGGTTGGTTTGCTTGAGCAGCGTTTTATGCTCGCCGGAGCGCTGAGCTTCGCACAGCGCCGCCGGCTGGATCTGGCCCGTGCGTTGATGCTGAATCCATCGTTGCTGTTGCTGGATGAGCCGGCCGCCTCTCTGACCGCCAGTGAGACAGAGGACATGGCCGAATTGTTGGCAGAGGTAGCAGTACCTGGGCGCGCGCTGGTCGTGATCGAGCACAAGATCCGTCTGATCGCCGCGCTATGTCCACGGGTCGTCGTCCTGCATATGGGGCGGCAGATCGCCGAGGGGTCGCCCGAGCAGGTCATCGCTCATGAAACGGTTCAATCCGTCTATTTTGGCGCAGAAGGAGCGGGGCGTGCTTGAGGTTCGTGACCTGACCGTGCGCTACGGGAAGGTCACCGCCGTTCGTGGCGTGTCATTCGAGCTTCGAGCGGGCCAGCTGGTGGCCTTGGTGGGGGCCAATGGAGCCGGTAAATCGTCCGTGCTGGAAGCCATTTCTGGGATGAAAAGGCCGGTTGAAGGACAAATCAGATTCCTCGGGGAGCGGATCGATTCATTGCCCGCACATCGAGTGATGGCGCGCGGCATTGCTCATGTACCGGAAGGCCGGCTGATTTTCAACCAGTTGACAGTCGCTGAGAACCTGGATGTCGTCATGCCTGCGGCTCGGAGCCGGTCTCGCGCCCGGGCGCGCCGCGACGCTGTTTTGCTCCGTCTGCCCGAGCTGGCCGATTGCCTGGACAAGCCGGCATCGGCCCTATCGGGCGGGCAGCAGCAATTGCTCGCCGTCGGGCGGGGCCTGATGGCCGCGCCCCGGTTGCTGATCCTGGACGAGCCGACGCTGGGGCTATCGCCTGTGGCGACGGCACGCATGTTCGGCTTGGTGGAGGCGCTTGCCGCCGATGGAATGACCATTCTTCTGGTCGATCAGAATGTGAATCGAGTTTTGCAGTGTGTCAATGAAGTGCACGTCATCGATCACGGTGAAATCATCCTGGCTGGACCGGCCAGCACCGTATCGACAGATGCACGTATAACCGAAGCCTTTCTTGGTCGTGCAGGATAGGCGCTCTCTAGAGGGGGAATATCGTGAGGAAATCGATTATGGCCTTATTGCTGGCATCGGCGCTGCCGTTTATGGCGGCACCGGCTTTGGCGGGTGGCAGCCTGGCTGCCCAGCTGGCTTGCGTGCCGGCGCAAGCGCGGCTGGCCTATGATTGCCTGATCCACGTAACGGACCAGCCGTCGGGCGATCCCGTTGATGGCCTTGCCATACAGGCCAAGGCAGACATGCCTTCCATGCCGTTGGCGCATAACATACCGCCGGTCAGGGCACAATCTACAGGCGAGCCCGGTGTTTATCAATTTTCGATTACGCTGGACATGTATGGCCGTTGGGCATTTTCCATGACCATCATGGGGGCTCGACAGGATATGCTGGTCGAGGTGCTGGACTTTGTGGCGCCGGATGGCGAAGACGATGCGCATGGGCATCATCATGATCAGGATCATGATGACCATTCGCATGGCCATGATGCTCACGCATCACACTAACCCGATGGGCCCGGATCCGATAGGCCCGATCCGATAGGCCCGATCCGATAGGCCCGATCCGATAGGCCCGATCCGATAGGCCCGGATCATTTGCTGAATGGGGCTCCCGGCCCATGGTTCATTAAAAGGGCCGGGATGTGGCCCGGCCCTGAAGCGCGTTGGTGCTGGTTTTTGTTTCAGCTTATGTTGCGCAGATCGACCCGCCGGATTTTCCCACTGGGCGTTTTGGGCAGGCTGTCGACAATGTGAATGTGCCGCGGATAGCCGTGCCGGCCATATCGCACGCGCACGAGGTCTTGCAATCGCTCTACCAGGCCGTCGGTGGCCGCATCCGAAGCCAGTGTAATGAAGGCTTCGATCACTTCGCCGCTGACGGAGTCTGCATATCGCCGCCCGACGACTGCCGCTTCGGATACCGCGGGGTCGAGCGCCAGGATGCTTTCGATGTCGAATGGTGAAATGCGATAGCCTGACGCGATGATGACGTCATCTGCACGTGCGGCAAAGAATACGTCGGTACCATCGTGACGGCCGGCATCGCCGCTTAAATACCAGAGTTTGTCTTTTGTGTAGCGCTCTTGTGTCTGGCGGGCATCGTTTGCGTAACCAGTGAACCACATCAATGGGCTATTGGGAACGGACAGCGCGATGGTATCGCCAACGGTTCCGACGACGAACCCCGGCATGGCCTGGCCCATGGAACCCGCCTTGGGTTCACGTAGCAGACGGGGGTCCCAGGCGTTGATGACGCCCATGCCTTGCTCGGTCTGGCCCCAGTGGTCTCGGACGAGACAGCCGAGTGCTTTGGGGGCCCAGTCGGTGATTTCGGGGGTGAGCGGTTCGCCGGCGGATGAGGCGACCCGCAAGGGCGTGTTGAACCGAATGCCATCTTTTCTGAGCGCCCGGTATACGGTGGGCGCTGAAGCGAAATTGGTGACACGCAGCGCGTCGACCACTTGCTTTGTGATGGCGGTGGTGAATGGCGCGGCCAGCAAGACATTGGCTCGCCCGGTCGCCATGGGGCCGACGACAGAGTAAAAAAGGCCATAGGCCCAGCCGGGATCGGCGCCGTTCCATAATACGTCGTTGGCCTGTAGATCGAAGCCATAGCGCATATAGGCGATGAAGGACGCAATGGCGTAGGCAGGCACGCGTACGCCTTTCGGCGCCCCGGTTGTCCCGGATGTATAGAGCTCGATGAACGTGCCGCTTTGGCCAATGCGTTCATTATGTTCGAGAGGGGGGTGTGATTCGATCAGGGTGTCCAGGTTTGCCCCGGTTTTCAGGACCGGGATGTCGATGCCCACAAGTTTTGGACATTGATCTGGGTCGGCTATGATCAGGCGCGCCTGTGCCGCATTGACGCGCGAGGCGATGGCTTCATTGCCGAACGCAGTGAACAGCGGGACATGGACTGCACCTAAACGCCACAGCGCAAGCAGCACGATAGGCAGTTGCCGGGTTTTGGCCATGAGGACGCCGACGCGCGAACCGACCCCTATGCCTTGTTCGGACAGCGCGCTGGCCAGGCATTTTGAACGCTGCGCCAGTTCGCCGAAAGAGAGGCGTTCGATATCGAGATTTCCGTTGACCAGTATGAATGCGGTGTCGTCTGCGGGCTTGCTGTCACACAGAATGTCGGCGACACAAAGATCGGCAGCGGAAAATCTGTTTTTCAGTTCCTGTACTTCGGCCACGATGTCCGGGATGTCCAGCCAGGGGGCATGGGCAACGGATACGACGTCTGATTCCTGATTTTGTTGGCTTGGATCTTGTGCGGTCATCGCGTCTCCTCCTGTGTGGCTGTCTGGAATACTGTGACAGGCACCTGTCTGATTGGCCGAACCCCTCTGTTGGAGGTTGTCCGTTCAATAGTAACGCGGTTTGATTATTTTGCAATGTGTGACACAGTCGACGATGGGGTTGTACGCGGGTGGTGAACCCGCCGCAACCCCAGCGGAAACAGGGTGGAACGTCGGTTGGCGCTTCAGGGGTCGGACTTCGATGGCGCGTGCGCCCACGCGGGGATAGTCTCCCAGGCCGTGCGCAGGCGCTGGCGCAGTGAGTCGCTGTGCGGCTGGACGCGCCGCAAAAGCTGCCAGAAGCGCGCTGAATGGTTCAGCTCGTGCAGGTGGCACAATTCGTGCCAAAGTACATAATCGACCAAGTCAGGCGGCAGGAACAGCAGCTTGCAGTTCAGGCTGATGTGTCCGCGGGCGGAGCAGCTGCCCCAGCGGCTCCGCTGGTTGCGGATTGCCACCTGCGCATAGGACCATCCCGCCGAAGCGGCCAGGCGATCCAGCCAGGGTGGCAGGGTTTTTCGGGCGCGTTCGACCAACCAGCCCCGCAAGGCTGCGTGCGCGCCGGCGGCCGGTTCTTTGGGCCCGAGAACAAGAATCTGAGCCGTTCCGCTGGTGCGGGCCCGCACCGTGTGGCTACTTGAGGGCAGGTACTGGACGCGCCACGATTCCCCCAGCGCGGGCAGCCTGATCGAGCCTGGATGGCACGCCCGTTCTGCAACGGACTGGGCATGCCGTGTGGCTTGCCGCGCCATGTGCCGTGCGACCCACGACGCCTTGCCGGCCACCAGGGCTGTCACAGCGTCCAGACTGACCCCTTGGGGCGCCACGACCATCAGCCCGTCTCGGGGGCCCAGGGTCAGGCGTATGTTGCGGGCGCGCGCCGAGCGCCGGATGGCGTAGCGGACCACCTCGCCATTGGGCAATTCCAGCTGCTGTTTCATCATGTGTTGCCAGGACCCCGCTGACGCATGACAGTATTGACATGGTGTAGGCCGACAGTGATGCCCAGCGCGAGCAAGCCTGCAAGCAGCACGCTGCCGGCGCTGGCATCCAGGCGTTCAAACCATTGCGTATATAGATTCAGGGCGGCGAAAACGGCCACGGCATTCAGGGCCCAGCGGTGGTTGCGGCGCCAGGCCCAGACACCGGTGGCCAATAGCGCCAGGGCCCAGGCGATGGCGAAGACGGGGGCGCTGAGGTAGGGGCTGGCCAGGTACTGAAAGAGGCCCTGGCCGTGACGGCTGGGGTCGTCTTCCCACAGAGACCCCACCCAAAAGGCGAAGTTCACCAGGAAGAGGGCGGTTCTGGCCGCCGCCGCTGCCGGCCTTGCGTAGCGCTCGGGCAGCCGGATCGCGGCATGGTGCAGCCCGGCCGCGGCCAATGACAGCAAGAGAATGATGTAGACGGGGTTTTCGATCGTGAAGGCGTAGCTGACGTGCGGCTGTGTCGTGTCGACGCAAATGCTGCCACCCAGCAGCAAGGTGGCCAGCACCGCCATCAGGCTGCTGCGGGTCAGTGCCGCGACGCCGGCGCAGCCCGCGGTCGCCACGAGCAAGGAAACCCGGTTGCCTTCGCCAAGCGCAACGATGCCGCCGGCAGCGAGCAGGGCCCCGATCAGGGTGCAGATATTGGCGAGCAGGCGCCATTGTGTCGGCCGCGATGGGTTCAGGATCAGCCCGGCCAGGAGGACGACGGCGCCTATGAGGATTGCGCTGAGCGCTGTGGGAACCAGAGCCAGCGCGGCCAGCGCGACAGTCACGACGCCAAAGCCGATGAACAGGCTGAATGCCAGGGCGTCCGTCGAGGATGCCGCCAGGCGCCTGAGCTTTTCGTACTCGGCGTCGGTGATGTCTTTGTTGCGCAGCAGCGACTCTAGATCCAGCGTGACCTTCACCGTGCTCCCCTTGATACGGTTGTACCGGAATGGTGATCTTACCGTGATTGCTTGTAAATATTATTTAGAAATAAAGATATGGTAATTTAATATTTAAAGTTATAAGACTTGGGCCCTAGAATGGCAACTCTGCCGTCGTCGCTGACGGTCATCGTATTACTGGAACGAGGCAATTGTGAAAGCTTCTACTCTTGAACGTCGTAGGGTCGTCATCGTCGGTGCGGGTACGGCCGGTATTGCGGTCGCGGCGGGTCTGAAACGCAGTGGGCCAAGTCTCGACGTTGTGCTCATCGATCCCGCACAATACCACTACTACCAGCCTGCCTGGACGCTGGTGGGTGGTGGGGCCTATCGCGTGTCCCGGACCCGCCGGGTGCTGGCGCGCTGCGTGCCCAAAGGGGTGCGGCTGATCTCGCAGGCCGTTCGTGCGTTGGATCCCGAGGCCGGACACGTCGAACTGGATGATGGCCAGCACGTGGCCTACGACTGCCTGGTGGTGGCTGCGGGAATCCAGCTCAACTGGGGCCAGATCAAGGGCCTGGAACAGGCCTTGGGCAAGAATGGCGTCTGCAGCAATTATCGCTACGATCTCGCCCCGTATACCTGGGAGCTCGTGCGCGAGTTCCGTGGCGGGACCGCGATCTTCACCCAGCCGGCCGGCGCGGTGAAATGCCCCGGCGCGCCGCAGAAGGCGCTGTATCTGGCAGCTGATCGCTTCAGGCGCCAGGGGGTGCACGCCGACAGCCTGCAGTTTCGCAGCGGCGCGGCTTCGATCTTCGGGGTGGGCTACTATGCCGAACCGCTGGGTCGGATCATGGATTCCTATCAGGCGCAGGCCCATTACGACAATCATCTGGTCGAGGTGCGGGGCGAAGACCGCGTGGCCGTGTTCGAATCTTCCCGCAACGGCCAGGTGACGCGCGAAGAGGTCGCCTACGACCTGTTGCACGTGGTGCCGCCGCAAGGCGCGCCAGACTTCATCCGCTCCAGCCCGCTCGCCAATGAGGCGGGTTGGCTGGATGTGGATAAGAATACGCTGCGCCACACCCGTCATGCCAACGTGTTCGGGCTGGGGGATTGCATATCGGCGCCCAACAGCAAAACCGCTGCAGCCGTCAAGAACCAGACGCCAGTGGTCGTTGCCAATGTGCTGAGCACGCTCGAGGGTCTGGCGTCCACCCACACATATGACGGCTATGCCGGATGCCCGGTGACCACGTCGGTAGGCAAGGTGTTGCTGGCCGAGTTCACGTACGGCGGTGTGCCAACGCCCACTTTTCCGTTGGATCCCCGGGTGCCGCGCCGCAGTTTCTGGTGGCTGAAGCGCAGTTTTCTACCATGGTTCTATTGGAATATGCTGCTCAAAGGTCGGAACCTGCCGCAGTGGCACAAAAAGCGTGATTTTCCGGCCGGTGTGCCGTCGGTGCAGCGGTGAGCTTGGCACGTTCTTCGGGCTGACCCAGGCGTTTTTGGGGATTGATCGCTTTCAGGGCAGTTCATCGACGAAACGCGTAAATTCGTGGACGGGTTCGCGTTCGGTCGGGAAATTGTTTTCGGGCGCCGTCATGTCTGCATAGCCAAGTGCTATCGCCATGATCAGCTGGCGGTGCGCTGGGATCCCCAACCGTTGGCTGATCAGTCGGTGATAGCGGCAGAACGCGGCCTGAGGGCAGGTATCCAACCCCAGGCCGCGCGCTGCAATCATGATGTTCTGCGCAAACATGCCCAGATCGAGCCAACTGCCTTGTTCCATGTCGCGATCCATTGTCAAGAACAGGCCGACCGGCGCATCGAAGAAGCAATAATTGCGCCGATGCTGTGCCGCCATGCGGTCAGATTGGCCGCGCTGGATCCCCAGACTGCCGTATAGTGCCCAGCCTACGGTGCGCCGGCGCGCCAGGTAGGGCTCGCGCCATTGACGCGGATAATAGGCATATTCAGCCTCGCCCGCATCGCCAGACAGGGCGGCGGCCTCGATTTCCTGGCTGAGAGCTTGGCGTGCGCTGCCAGTCAAGACGACCACCTGCCAGGGCTGGATGTTGGAGCCTGATGGCGCGCGCGCGGCGGTCTCGAGGATCTGTTCAATGGTGCATTGCGGTACTGGATTGGGTAAAAAGGCTCGAATCGAGCGGCGTGAACGGATTGCCTCCGATGCGGGCATGCAGGGCTCGGTGATGTGCGTCGTGGTGTCCATTGGCTTGATGTTCCAGGCAATTTTGCCGGTGATCTCCTATCTAGATTGGCCAGTGTCACCGGCGCGTCGATGCGTATCGTGGCCTATTGGTGGCTGATTGGCAAGGGAGGCGTGCTACCCGATGGCGCTGGCTTGGCCTGCTGCTTCATAGCCAGAGCGCTGCAGTGGCAAACTACGCTTCTATACTGGCACGGCTATGAGAATATGCTACGGTTACGCTCTGATTCTGGTTCAGGAGACGAAACGTGGACGAAGCGGTGGCCCGGCAGGCGTTTGATCAGGCAATCAAGACACACAAGCCGGTATTCGAGGAATTTTTCCTGGCGCGCCTGATGGGGCTCGAGTTCGAGTATCCCGATGGCCAGTGTGTCGTCACCTTCGAGCCCAAGGACTTCATGTTCAACCCCCAGGGGTCCTTGCATGGCGGCATCATCGCCAGCGTCATGGACATCTCGATGGGGCATTTGCTCAAGCGCGTCCAGGGCCCTGGCACCACGCTCGAGATCAAGGTTCAGTACGTCAAGGCCGCCCGCCATGGGCGCCTGCGGTCAGTGGGCGAATTCATCCGGCAAGGGCGTGGGATCTCATATATGCGCTCGACCATGACCGATGCGCAAGGTGACGTCGTCGCTTTTGCCACCGCAACCTGGAAGCGGCTGAAGCCGGCGGCCCCCTGAGATCCGATCGGGCCGCGGTTTGGGGGGCCGGCCCATGGGGCCGGCTGGCTCAGGCCGGCTGTCGGCTGCAGCGGCATGCCAGGCGCCACCCGGCCACGGTGTAGAACAGAATGGCCGTCCCTACCAGGCCCAGGAAAAACACCAGCGCAATCAGCAGCCAGTCGATGGGGCCGCCTGCATCGGCAAACCCCGAGGATGACACCTGAGCCATCAGCACCAGGGCCAGTATGCCGCCCAGGACACCGATGGCTTGCGCCCATACCAGGCGGTTGGCCACCAGGCGCCGCTCGCGCACGAGCAGCGCTGCGAAAGCCAGCGTGCCCAGGAGCACGACGGCCAGCAAGACCCACAGCAGGGGCCCGAGCATTTCCTGGAAGACAGCCAGCAAGACCAGAGGATCGAGTTCATTCATGGGGGTTCTCCTTAGGCGCGACCGCGCAGCATGCTGAGATAGGTGGGTTTGAGCCCCATGGTTTCCATGACCCAAGTCACCCACAATTCTTCGAGCGGGGCGATGACGCCGGGAAACGATGGGACCAGATTGTTCTCGTAGTCGAATTCAACCAACATGGCCCGCCCCAGGCGGGTGATCATGGGGCACGATGTATATCCTGTGTACACGGCATCCGACGTCGTGCCCGCCAGTTCCGCGAGCAGGTGTTCGACGGCGATGGGCACCTGCCATTTCACGCTGGCGGCCGTCTTGCCTTTTGGTACCCCGGCGATGTCACCGACCGCGAACACATTCGGGTAACGGGGATGGCGCAAGGTGGCCTTGTCGGCCTCGACCCAGCCCTCGGCCACCCACGGCCCGCTTTGCCAGGGCAAGGGGCTGTTGAGGATGGCCGTCGGCGCCTGCATGGGCGGGATGACGTGAATGAAGTCGTAGCCCTGTTCCTCGGTGCCTTCCGGGGTACGGAAGGTCGCTATCCGGCGACCCGGATCGATCGCCTGAAGCACCCGGTCGTACCGTGTCTGTATGCCGCGGTCGTGGAACAGCATGCGCACTTTCTCGGACACGATAGGCACCCCGAACAACGTGTTGTTGTGCGCGTTGTAGACGAGTTCTGCCTTGCCCCGGTTGCCGCGCCGCCTGAGGTAGTCGTCCGTGATGAAAGCGTATTTAAGGGGCGCCCCGGCGCATTTCATTTCTGTGGGCGGACGCAGGAAGAGGCCACGGCCGCCCTGGTCGGCGAAGGCCGACATCGCCTGCCAGGTGGCCAGGGCGGCTTCAGGGCCCTGGTAGATGCTGCCGATGCCTTCCTTGCCGATCAGATGGGTGTCCATGCCTTCGATCTGCCCATACCGCAACGCCATGCCTGTGGCGACGATGAGAAAATCGTAGGGGATGGCCTGGCCGGTGCCGGTCACCACCTTGTTGGCTTCAGGATCGAATTCCGCCACTTCGGCCTGGATCCATTCGACCCCGGCGGGGATGTATTCCGTCGTCTCGGAGATGACATAGTTGGCGGGCTCGATGCCGGCGCCGATCAAGGTGTAGCCCGGCTGGTAGTAGTGTTGCCGGCGTGCATCGATCAGGGTGATCTTGGCGCCGTCCAGCGCTCGGGCCAGACGCGACGCAGCGGTCAGCCCGGCCGCACCCGCCCCGGCGATGACGATGTGCGCCGGGCTGCGCAGCGGCTGCCGGGCCTGCGCGGCGTTTGGATGCCAGGCCGCGGCCGCGACCGAGGCGGCGCCCAGTGCCAGAAACTGCCGGCGACTCAGCGGGCTGCGCAAGGTGGCGTCGATCTGGGTGGATCGTCGGTGGATGGATAGTCGGCGGTCGTCTTTCATAGGTAGGCCCCCTGGGTCAATGAAGAGGACAATCAATGCGGATACATGCAGGCTGCAGTGGGCTGCGGTTCCTGCAGGAGCCGCTCATGCCAGGCTTTCAGGCGCCAGCGCCTGGATGGCCTGATAATGCGTCAAGAACACCCGGCCGCTCAGCTGCCGGAAGAATGCGGTGCCACAGAGGCGGTCCATGACCGGCCCCTTGACTTCCGAAAGATGCAGTTTGATGCCAGCCCCCGCCAGCCTGGCTTCGATGGCCTCGAGGCTTTCGAGTGCGCTGGCGTCGATATGGTTGACCGCCGAGCACAGCAGCACCACATGATGCAAGGCGGGCCGGGCTGCCACGGCCTGGTTGATGCAGTCTTCGAGGTAGCGGGCGTTGGCGAAATAGAGGCTCTCATCCACACGCAGCCCCAGTACGTGGGGGCTGGTTTGTACCGGATGGCGCTGCTCGTTGCGAAAGTGCTCGGTGCCGGGCACCTGGCCGATGACGGCGATGTGCGGGCGGCTGCTGCGGTACAGATACAGGGCGATGGACAGGCCGATGCCGGCGATCAGCCCGGTCTCGACGCCCGCGAGCAAGGTCAGCGCCAGGGTGGCTGCGACAACTGAAAAGTCGAAGCGCGAGTAGTGCCACGTGCGCTTCAATATGCCGAAGTCGACCAGCGACAGCACAGCCACGATGATGGTGGCCGCCAGGGTGGCTTGGGGAAGATAGTGCAGAAAAGGCGTGAGCAGCAGCGTGGCGACGGCGATCCCGCCTGCCGTGTATACGCCTGCGGCCGGCGTCTGTGCGCCGGCGTCGAAATTGACGATCGAACGCGAGAAGCCCCCCGTGACGGGCAGGCCGCTGCTCAGGGCCGCGGTGATGTTGCTGGCGCCCAGCGCGAGCAGTTCTTGGTTGGGTTCCACGCGCTGCCGGCGCATGGCTGCAAGTGTCTGGCCCACGGAGATGGACTCGACGAACCCGACCACACTCAGCAGCAGGGCCGGCACGGCCAGTTCAGCCCACAACGATGGGTTCCAGCCGGGCAGCGTCAGTGCTGGCAGGCCTTGTGGGATGTCACCGATCACATGAACCCCATGGCGGGTCAGATCCCCCAGCCATACGGCAACCGTGGTGACGACAATGGCGGTGACTGGGCCGGCCTTGGCCAGGCCGTCGGCCAGGCGGGGCCCGAGCCCCAGCCGCAGGAGCAGCGGCTTGAGCCGGCGGCGTGACCACCACAGGAACGCCAGTGCAAACAGCCCCAGGGCGAGCGTAATCAGGTTGGTGTGCGGCAGGCCGCGCCATAAAGAAGGAAGCAGGTCGGGCAGGGTGTCGCCGCTGGCCGCGATGCCCAATACGTGTTTTGCCTGGCTGAGCGCGATCAGCAGGCCGGAGGCCGAGATAAAGCCCGAAATGACGGGATGGCTCAGGAAATTGGCCAGGAACCCCAGCCTGAATACGCCCATGACCGCCAGCATGAGGCCAGACAGGAGCGTGAGCACCAGCGTGGCGTCCCAGAAAGCGCTGGGATCGGCGGCCACCACCTGTCCGACTGCGGCAGCGCTCATGAGGGATGTGATGGCTGCCGGCCCAACGGCCAGCGTACGGCTGCTGCCGAATACGGCGTAGGCGAGCAGCGGCAGCATGCTGGCGTACAGGCCCGCCTGTGGCGGCACGCCCGCCAACAAGGCATAGGCCAGGCTTTGCGGTATGAGCATCAATGTCACGATGCCGGCGGCGAGCAGGTCGCCCGTGAGCTGCTGGGTGTCGTAGGCACGACCCCAGCCCAGGACCGGAAACCAGTGCGAAAGGCCAGCGGGCTTGTTCAATGGATGGCAACCCGAATCACATGCGTTGTTTATATTTTATAATAATTTTAATTGATAGTCCAAACAGAAAGAACGTGTGTCGGCGATATGCACACATGAAGCAATGCATGAAGCAATGCACGAAGCAAGGCACCGAAGGGTGGCGGCAGGCCCGGGATTGCCATCCAGACGACGGGGCGGCTTCAGGCGCCTTCGGGTGATGATGGTGGCGGGGTATTCAGGGGGCGGGGCGCAGCAGGATCTGGGTGATTTCTGACGGCCGCCCCAGGCGCAGCGCCAGCCCGTTCCACAGGCCGGCGCCGTTGCTGACATACAGGGTCATGTCGCCCACGTGGTACAGGCCGGAAACGAACCCGGCGTTGGCCAGCTGCGTGAGCCAGTGGCCGCCCAGGATCTGGCCGCCATGCGTGTGTCCGGACAGCTGCACGGCCACGCCCGCTTCGGCGTGTTCCCGCGCTTTCTCGGGGCGGTGGTCGAGCAGGATGACCGGCACGCCTTTGGGAATGCCTTGCAGCGCGGCCTGCAGATCGGGGGCGGGTTGGCCGAACTGGATGGCCTGGCGGTCGGTCAGGCCCGCAATGGCCAGGGTGTCGTCGCCCCGCCGGATCAGTACGTGCTCGTTTTCAAGCATGTTCAGCCCCAGCGCCTTGTATGCCGCCATCCAATCGACGTAGTCGGAATAGTACTCGTGGTTGCCAGGGATGGACAGCACGCCATCGGGCGCGTGCAGTTCCTGCAAGGGGGCGACATCCCGCGCCCTTGCGGTGGTGGAGCCATCGGCCAGGTCTCCCGTGATGACGATCAGGTCCGGGTGCAGTGAATTGGCGCGGCGTACGACCGCTTCTTGCCAGTATTCAGGCAGCAGGCGGCTGGCGTGCGTGTCGGTCAGTTGCACGATGCGATAGCGGTCGAAGCTGGCAGGCAAGCCGGGGACCGTGATCGCCAGGGTTTCGATGTGCGGGATGCGGATGGCGTTCCACACGCCGATCGCCGACAGTACGACGGCCGCGAGCCCGATCAGCACGGTGAGCGGTGGGCTCGTCAGCAGCATCCGGCCGCCCCAGCGCCAGGGAAGGTACAGCAACAGGCCCAGCACGTCGCGCACCAGGGACAGCATGGCCAGCAGCAAAAGCACCCCGAATGCCCAGGCCAGTGCGATAAGGGCTTCTTGGGGCAGTTCGGGTGATGCAATCGAACCAAAGAACGCGCGCACCAGCCAGTGGTACTGGGCGATCAGCAGAAGCAGCAGTGCCAGCCCGATCCGGGTGCCCGCCGCAAGGGGCAAAGGCCATACGAAGCGCCACAGAACGAACAGCCAGATGGTTCCGGTGATGAGCGGCAGAAAGAATCCCATGATTTGAGTTGGACAGATCCAGCAAGAAATTGATTGCGGTTGGCGGCCTGTTCTGGCGCGCCGGCGCAAGTGAACCGGTACGGTGCCGCACGGGCTGCTGACCTGTATCTTAACAAGCCGGCGCGTACGGCGCGGCGCATCGCGCCGCAGCCCGGAAGCGTGTGGGCGGATGAACCGCCTGAACGGAAGATGAACGAGGCCTTCAGAAAGGATTCAGTGGCGGGTCCGCATACTGCGTGCATGGCTGAATGTAGCCCTTTCCAAGGTAGGACAAGATCATGAAGACACGCCATTTCCTTATTCTTTTTCTCGGGTTGATTGGCCTGGCCTGGGCCTGGGATGCGCTCGTCGTGCATCCCATGGCCGGCGATGCGGCGTGGGTGGTCCGCAAGCAGCTGATTTATTTTACGGGCGTCGCGTCCATGGGGCTGATGTCCTTGGTGATGGTGCTGGCCACCCGGCCGGTCTGGCTGGAATCATGGCTCGGGGGGATGGACCGGATCTTCCAACTGCACAAGAGGGCAGGCATTCTGGCTATCAGCCTGGGGGTTGCCCACTGGCTCGTCAAGATCAGCAAGGGCGCCCTGATCAGCGTGTTGGGCGCCATCGTGGACAAGCCGGCCTCCCTGCCTTTGCTGGAGGCGTTTCAGTCCAGCAAGGGCTTGGCCAAAGACGTGGGCGAGTGGGTGATCTACGCCCTGATCCTCACCCTCGTGCTCACCCTGTGGAAGGTCGTGCCATACAAGGCCTGGCGCCTGGTGCACAAGGTCATGCCGGTGCTGTATCTGGCGCTGGTGTTTCATGCCGTGGTGCTTATGCCGGCCGTCTGGTGGACGCAGCCTCTGGGCCTGCTGATGGGGGGCCTTCTGGTTGCAGGCAGTCTGGCCGCCGTATCCGCCTTGCGTCAACGTATCGGTCATCGCCGGCGCCATGCGGGTGTCGTCGAATCGGTGACCCGGCAGGCTTCGGGGGTGACCGAGGTGCGCTGCGTCATGGCGGCCGACTGGCCCGGCCACGTGGCCGGTCAGTTTGCCTTCGTGCAGTTTGATCGCTCCGAGGGGTTTCACCCCTTCACGATCGCCGACGCCGATCGGGGCGCCGCACGGCGCCTGACCTTCCAGATCAAGGCGCTGGGCGACTATACGAGTCGCCTGGCGCAACAGCTGCATCCGGGGCAGCATGTGCTGGTCGAAGGACCTTATGGCCGCTTCGATCATACGCGGGGCGACCGGGAACAGATCTGGGTGGCTGGCGGCATCGGCATCACACCGTTTGTGGCCTGGCTGGAATCCCTGCAGGATACGCCAGACAAGGCGCCGCAGGCCCATCTGCACTATTGCATACGCGACGCGGCGCAGGATCCATTCGTTCCCAGGTTGCGCGCACTGTGTGCCCGGCTGCCGCAGATTCGGCTGCAGATCCATGAGGCCCGGGCGGGCCAGCGGCTTGATGCCGGTACGTTGCGGGCCGATTGGAAGGCGGGCGGGGGCGTCATGCCCGAGATCTGGTTCTGCGGGCCGGTCGGACTGGCGCGCCACCTTGAAGACGGATTGCGCGCACTGGGCCTGGACAGGGTGCGTTGGCACCGTGAGGCCTTCGACATGCGCTGATTCATGCAGCTGATATCGTATATAATGGCGAGCTTGGCCGGGTTGTCCGGCCATCGACGTCACCGGCGCAATGGCAGAGTGGTGATGCAGCGGACTGCAAATCCGTGTACGTCGGTTCGATTCCGGCTTGCGCCTCCAGATGGATCATGCAAACCTTCCAACCCGATTTGTTCTCAGGTCGATACGCTCTGGTGGCGGGCGGTACGCGCGGCATCGGCGCCGCAGTGGCCAATCACCTGGCTGCCCTGGGGGCCACGGTCGTGGCGGGGGGGCTCGACGACACCGACGGCTCGCTGGCCAGCGGCATACGGGTCGTGCACCTCGATGTGGCCGATGGCGCGTCGGTGCAAAAGGCATTTTCCTCTCTGGATCGCCTCGATATCCTGGTCAATTGTGCCGGCATCATACGGCGCAGCGACGAACACCAACCCGAAGTCTTCGAGCGCGTACTGGCCATCAATCTTACCGGCAGCATGCGCACCTGCACGGCAGCGCGTGCGCTACTGAAGGAAACCGGCGGGTCCATCGTCAACACGGCATCGATGCTCAGTTTCTTTGGGGGCGGCCTGGTGCCGGGCTATGCCGCCAGCAAGGGCGGGGTGGCCCAACTCACCAAGTCTTTGGCCCTGGCCTATGCGGCCGACGGCATACGGGTCAATGCCATTGCCCCGGGCTGGATCGCAACCGCGCTGACCCAAAACCTCCAGGACGACGACGCGCGCTCGCAGGCGATTCTCGCCCGCACGCCGCTGGGCCGCTGGGGCTCGCCCGCCGATCTCGGCGGGGCCGTGGCCTTTCTGTGTTCACCGGCTGCGTCTTTCATGACCGGCGTCATCCTGCCGGTCGATGGCGGCTATCTGATCGCCTGACTGCCCGGGCCCGGCGCGCTGCCAGCCAGGCCGGCAGCGGCGCGATGATCTAGCCCGCCTGGCGGGCATCCTCGAGAATCATCTCTGACGCCTTTTCGGCCACCATCATCACGGCGCCCTGGATATTGCCCGACACCATCGAGGGCATGACCGAGGCGTCTGCCACACGCAGGCCCGGCAGCCCGTGCATGCGCAGGCGCGGATCCACCACTGCCGTGGCGTCGGTGCCCATGCGGCAGGTCCCGATGGGATGATAGATGGTTTGCCCGACCTGCCGGACGTAGTCCAGCCATTGTTCACGCCCTTGCACGTCTTGCCCCGGGTTTTTTTCGTGGTCGACGTAGCGCGCCATGGCGGGCTGCGCCATGATGTTCCGGGCCACCTGCATGCCGCCGATGAGGCTGTCCTGGTCGGCCGTACTGGCCAGGTAGTTGGGATGGATGGCCGGTGGATCATCGGGGTTGGCGCTGCGGATGTGGATGCTGCCCCTGGATTCGGGCCGCATCTGTGAAATGGCCAGCGTCATGCCGGGCGGATGTTCGAGTTCGCGCGCCACCTGGTTGGCGTAGCTGGCATTCATGAAGAAATATTGCACGTCGGCGCTGGGCAGATCGGGGCGGCTTTTGACGAAACCGAACGCCAGGCCGGTACCCAGCGTGAGGATGCCCGTACGGCGGGCGAAGTATTGTGCAACGGCCAGTGCCAGGCGCCAGCCGTAGCGCTGCTGGTTGACCGACAGCGCCCCCTTGACCCGCCAGTCCATCCGGGCGCAGTAGTGGTCGATGTAGTTTTCACCCAGGCCCTGCAAGGCATGCCGCACGGCGATGCCGGCGTCTTGCAGGACGTCGGGGCGCCCGATGCCGGAGAGTTCGAGGATCTGCGGTGTCTGGATGGCCCCCGCGGCCATGATGACTTCGCCGGCGCGCGCCTGATGGGTTTGGTTGCCCCTGCGGTAGGTGACCCCGACACAGCGTCCGCCGTCGATGTCGGCCTTGAGCACATGGGCGTTGGCCAGCACGTGCAGGTTGGCGCGTGAGCGCGCCGGCTTGAGGTAGCCGTCGACGACGCTCCAGCGCCGCCCGCGGTGTTGAAGCACTTGATAATAGCCAAAACCATCCTGGATCGGCCCGTTGTAATCCGGGTTGAGCGCGTGCCCCGCCTCTTGGGCTGCGGCCAGCAGGGCATCGGACAGCACGTAGCGCTCGGTGACTTCGTGCACGTGCATGGGGCCATCATGGCCGCGGCTGCTGTCGCCTTTGGGATAGCACTCGAGCTTGCGAAACTGGGGCGCCACGTCGGCCCAGCCCCAGCCTTCGGCCCCGAGCGCTGCCCAGCGATCATAATCTGCCGCCTGGCCGCGCACGTAGATCATGCCGTTGATCAGGGTCGAGCCACCCAGCCCCTTGCCGCGCGGCACGGCGATTTTGCGCCCACGGGTCATGTCTTCGGGTTCGGTCTGGAACAGCCAGTTGTAGCGCGGATCCGTGATGAGTTTGCCAAAGCCTGCAGGGATCGGAATCCAGATGCTGCGTCCTTCGTCTCCGGCCTCGAGCAGCAGGACGGAATGCCGCCCCGAAGCCGTCAGCCGATTGGCCAGGATGCAACCGGCCGCGCCTGCACCGACGATGATGTAGTCGTAGTGGTCTTTCATCAGGCACCTGCGGCTTCGCCCAGCATGAAACGCGCCATTTGATCGATCTGCGCCTGCAGCATGTGGCGTCCGATGTGAATGCGGCAGCCCCGGTTGCGGGCCTGCTCGAGCCAGGGTGTGATTTCGGGTTTGGTGATGATCTCGATCGCCGTCATGGCGGGTTCGAGCAGGGTGGTGTCGAGCGGCAGCGTATCGCCGGGCTTCATGCCCTGCGAGGTGGCATTGACGACCATGTCGTGGCCGCGCGGGTCGGGCTGGCCGACCTCGATCCGGACCTCGGGGTGGGCCGCCTGCACACAGGCTTTGAGTGCGTCGGCCTTGCTGCGCGTGCGGTTGGCCACGGTGAGTGCGCCAGCCCCCGATTCTGCCAGCGCCAGCGCGATGGCAGTGGCGGCGCCGCCCGCACCCAACAGCAGGATGCGCTGCCCGCGGGGGTCGATGCCTTGGCTTTTCAGGCCAGCCACGAAGCCATGGCCGTCGAACATGTCGCCGACCAGCCGCCCGTCGGGCGTGCGCCGTACCGTATTGACCGAACCGATGGCGCGCGCAGCTGGGCCGATGTCGTCGCACAGGGCCGCCATGGCCGTCTTGTGGGGCATGGTGATGACCAGACCGTCCAGATTGTGCAGGGCTCGCAGCCCCTGCACGACGGCGTCGAGGTCGTCGAGGTGGACGTGCAAGGGCACGAACACCCCATCGACATCGTGCGCTTCGAACCACGCGTTGAGCATCTGGGGGGCCTGGACATGGCCAACCGGGTCGGCCAGTATGGCAAATAAGCGGGTAGTGCCTGTGATCATGGTGTACTCCAAACTGAAACGGACCGGTCGCATGGGGCCGACTGGCCACATCGTTATTCTGCCAGCATCTGCAACATCTCGCGCGCGTGGGCCCGGGTGGCCTGGGTCAGGCGCAGCCCCCCCAGCATGCGGGCGATTTCCTCGACGCGCTGGCGGGCCCCGAGTATCTGAAGCTGCGAAAGCGTCTGGCCGTCGCCGGAATGTTTGGTCACCAGCCAGTGCTGGCGTGCGCACGCAGCGACTTGCGGCAGGTGCGTCACGCACAGGACCTGGTGGCGTTCGCCCAGCTGATGCAGCAGGCGGCCCACGACTTCGGCCACCGCGCCGCCAATGCCGGCATCGACTTCATCGAAGATCAAGGTCGGGACCCGTGCGGCCTGGCTCGCGATGACCGATAGGGCCAGCGCGATGCGGGCCAGCTCGCCCCCCGACGCCACTTTGGCCAGCGGGCGCAAGGCGACGCCATCGTGCCCGGCCACCAGAAATTCGACCGAGTCCAGGCCGTGCGGCCCGGGTTTTGCCGCCTGCACTTGCACACTGAACCGGCCGCCCTCCATGGCCAGGCCCTGCATGGCCTGGGTGACCTGGTCCGACAACTGTACGGCTGTGTCACGCCGCGCCTGCCCGAGGGTGCGGGCCTGTTGGTGGTAGTGTGCTTCGGCTTGTTGGCAGGCGGTTTCCAGGGCTTCGATATCGTGCCCGGCCTGCGTCTGGTGCAGGCGTTCGAGCAGGGCCGCGTGGTGCTGCGCCAGTGCTTCCGGGTCCACGGAAAAGCGGCGGCCGGCCTCGAACAGCCGGCTCATGCGCGCTTCGACCTGGGCGAGCGCATCGGGGTCGGGCTCGATGCGGTCCGCATAGGCATTGAGGGCCGAAACCGCTTCTGTACACAGGATGCGCGCCGATTCGAGGGTCTGGGCGTGCGGTTCGAGCGATGGGTCGTGGCGCATCATGCCCTGCAACGCGTGCAGGGCGGTGTGCAGGGCCTGCAAGGCCGATCCGGATTCCCCATCGAGCGCTTCGACGGTCTGCCCGGCACCCATCAGCAGGGTCTGGGCATGCGCCAGGCGGGATTGCCGGGCGCAGAGCCCGGGCCATTCGCCTTCAGTGGGGGCAAGCTCATCGAGCCAGGCCACTTGCGCCCTGAGGGTGTCGAGCTCGGCTGCGCGCGCCTGGGCGTCTTGTTGCGCAGCCAGCAGCGCCATATGCGCGCTGCGCCATTGGTTCCAGGCTTGTGAGACGCCCGCTGCCAGCGCGGCATGGCCGCCGTGCGCATCGAGGAGGTCGCGTTGCCGGGCGGGCTGCAGGAGGCTCTGGTGGGCGTGCTGGCCGTGGATGTCCACCAACAGGGCGCCCAGTTCGCGCAGCTGGCCGAGTGGGGCCGGAATGCCGTTGATGTAGGCTTTGCTGCGGCCTTGGGCATCGATGACCCGGCGCACGATGAGTTCGGTGGCATCCATGGACTGGCGGGTGAGCCAATCGCATGCGGTGCCGGGCGGCTCGAACACCGCGGTGATGTCGGTGCGCGGGCAGCCTTCGCGTACCAGTGAGGCTTCGCCGCGCCCGCCCAACGCCAGAGAGAGGGCGTCGATCAGGATGGATTTGCCTGCCCCGGTTTCGCCGGAAAACACCGTGAAACCCGCTTCGAAGGAAAGTTCGGCCTGCTCCACGATGACGAAGTCCCGGATGTGGAGGGCGCGCAGCATCAGTCGGCCTCGTCCCAGGGGTGCACCATGCGGTTCCAGTTGAGCTTGCTGCGCAAGGTGGAAAAATAACTGTAGCCCTTGGGGTGCAGGAAACGCACCCGGTGTGGGCTGCGCCGCACGTCGATGCGATCGCCTTCCTGGCAATCGGACAGCGCCTGCATGTCGAAGTGCACGCTCGCGCCGGACTCTACCCGGCCGAGGGCCGTGATGGTGATGGTCAGCACGCTGTCTTCGGGCAGGGCGATCGGACGGTTCGAGAGGGTTTGCGGCGCGACGGGCACCAGCACCAGCGCACTGACCTGCGGGTGCAGGATGGGCCCGCCCGCCGACAGTGCATACGCCGTGGACCCAGTGGGGGTGGCGATGATCAGGCCGTCGGCCCGCTGGCTGTGCATGAATTTGCCGTTGCATTCGACCCGCAGTTCGATCATGCCGCCGCGCCCGGCCCGGTTGATGATCACGTCGTTCAGGGCCAGGCCGGAAAACATGGGCTGGTTGCCGCGCATGACGCGGCCTTCGAGCAGCAGGCGTTCGTCTTGTACGTAGGCGCCGTTGAGAATGGCCGTGATGGCCTGGTCGGCGTTGCCCAGCGGGATGTCGGTGATGAAGCCCAGGCGCCCGTGGTTGATGCCGATGAGCGGCACGCCGGTGGTGGCCAGTTCGCGGGCCGCCGCGAGCATGGTGCCGTCGCCCCCCATGATGATGGCCAGGTTCGCCTGGGCCCCGATTTCAGCGAAGGAGGCCCGCGTGAATTCATCCACCCCTGTATTGCGCCCGGTTTCGGCTTCGATCAGGACCGAGCAGCCAGCGCCCTGCAGTACCCGACCCAGGCGGCGCAAGGGCGTATCCAGCCCGCTGTCCTGATAACGGCCCACCAGGGCCACTGTCTTGAAGTCCATGGGCAGCACACCCCGATTTGATGAAATAATGCAAGTATCCGATTATAGGAGGACAGGGCACTATTGCCGAAGCTTCCGTGTCAGGAAAATCTCTCATGCAGGGTCAGAATACCAAAATGGATGAACGGGCCAGGTCTTTGCTCAAGGCACTGGTCGAGCGCTACATCGCCGAGGGCCAGCCTGTCGGCTCCCGGACGCTGTCCAAGGTCTTCGATCTCTCGCCGGCCACCATACGCAATGTCATGGCAGACCTCGAAGATCTGGGCCTCATCCACAGTCCACATACCTCGGCGGGCCGCGTGCCCACGCCACGGGGTTATCGCATCTTCGTCGACAGCCTGATCGCGGCCCAGCCCTACGAGCCGGTGCTGGATCTGCACATCGTCGACCACCTGCCGGCGGCCGAGCCGGGTCGTGCCGTCAATGCGGCCGCCACGCTGTTGTCCAATCTGTCGCGTTTTGCCGGGGTGGTGCTGGCACCCAAGCGCACCCAAGTGTTTCGCCACATCGAGTTCATCCGGCTGTCCGATCGTCGCGTCCTGCTGATCATCGTCACGCCGCAGGGCGACGTCCAGAACCGCATCCTGTTCGTCCCGCGCGAGTACTCCGAGGCCGAGCTCCTCGAGGCCTCCAATTTCTTCAACCATCATTTTTCCGGCAAGTCCTTCCACGAGGTGCGCCAGTCGTTGGCCCGCGAACTGGCCACCCTGCGCAGCGACATCTCGCGCCTGATGCAGCAGGCGGTCGAGGCCGGGTTCGACAACCCCGACACGATCGACGACGCCGTGGTGATCTCGGGCGAAGGCAAGCTGCTCGATGTCACCGAAATGACGGCCGACATGGATCGCCTGCGGCGCCTGTTCGAACTGTTCGAACAGAAAACCGACCTGCTGCACTTGCTGGATGTCTCCAGCCGGGCCCAGGGCGTGCAGATCTACATCGGCGGAGACTCGCATCTGGTGCCACTCGAAGACGTGTCCATCATCACCGCGCCGTATGGGGTCGACGGCGAAGTCATCGGTACGTTGGGGGTCATCGGGCCCAGCCGCATGGCCTACGACAGGGTGATTCCAATCGTCGACATCACGGCGCGCATGCTGTCCAACGCACTGGGCCAGGCCCATGCCTGAGGCGCCCGCCCCCAAGGGCGGTGCGGTCGGCATATTGCTCATCAATCTGGGTACGCCGGATGCGCCCACGCCCGCGGCGATACGGCGCTATCTGCGCGAGTTCCTGTCCGATCCCCGGGTAGTCGAACTGCCGGCCGCGCTCTGGCAGCCGATTCTGCGGCTCTTCGTGCTCACCCGCCGGCCCGCCGCCATCGCCCCCAAATATGCGCAAGTCTGGCTCGAGCGCGGCTCGCCCCTGCTGGTCTACGGCCAAGATCTGGCCGCCGGGGTACAGCACACCCTGCAGGCCCGTGGCCTGCCGGTGCAGGTCGCCCTGGCCATGCGCTATGGCAACCCAGGGCTGGATCCGGCGCTCGAAGCCTTGCGGGCCGCCAGCTGCCGGCGCATCCTGGTGGCGCCGCTGTATCCGCAGTATGCCGCCAGCACGACGGCGACCGCGGTGGATGCCGTCAATGACCGGCTGGCCCGCTGGCGGCATCAACCGACGCTGCGCTACCTGGACCGCTTCCATGACGCGCCTGCCTACCTCGATGCCCTGCAGGCGGCCGTGCTCGGCCATTGGGCCCGGGCCGGCAAGGCGGATCGCCTGCTGCTCAGCTTCCATGGCCTGCCCAGTCGGCCGTGGATCGGGGCGATCCTTACCAAGACGATTGCCACCGGACCGCGCAGGCGCTGCGCGGGCGCCTCGGAGCCGATGGCGAGCGGGTGCACGTCGCCTTCCAGAGCCGCTTCGGGGCGGCCCCATGGTTGCAGCCGTATACCCAACCCACGCTCGAATCCTGGGCGCGCGAAGGGGTGCGCAGCGTGGATGTCTTGTGTCCGGGCTTCGTCGCGGATTGTCTTGAAACCCTCGAAGAAATCAACCTGGGGTGTCGCGAGGCCTTTTTGCAGGCCGGTGGGCAGGACTTCCGCTATATCCCCTGCCTGAATGCCGAGGTTGGCTGGGTGCAGGGCTTTGCCGATCTGCTGGCCGCGAATCTGTCCGGCTGGGTCTGATGGGCGGGCCGGCAAAAATTTTCGCAAGATGGTCTTGAATTCAAACGGGTGCGCCCTCAGCTAGTTCACGTCCCCGTATTCATCGTTTTTGGAGATTCAACATGTCGGCACCCCAGGAAGACCAGGCCCCGCATCCGGGGCCTCATGACCAGGGCGAAGACCTGGCCCAGCCCGCTGCCCGGGCCGCTTCCGAAGACCCCGCCCAGTGGGCCGGCGAGGCCGGTGGCGAGGACCTGGCCACCCTGCTGGCCGAAGCCCAGGAAAAGATCGGCGATTATCACGATCAGCTCCTGCGGGCGCACGCCGAGGTTGAAAACGTGCGCCGCCGGGCCCAGGAAGACGTCGCCAAGGCGCGCAAATTCGGTACCGAGGCCTTCGCAGAAAGCCTGATCCCGGTCCGCGACAGCCTGGAAGCGGCCCTGGCCCAGGAAAACCAGACGGCCGAGCACTGGCGGGCAGGGGTCGAATCCACCCTGCGTCAGCTCAATACGGCGTTCGAGCGCAACCAGATGCATGAAATCGCCCCGCAGCCGGGCGATGTCTTCGATCCGCACCGCCATCAGGCCATTTCCAGCGTGCCATCCGAATACCCCCAGGGTGCGGTGGCGCAGACCCTGCAGAAAGGCTACCTGATTGCCGACCGGGTATTGCGTCCGGCGCTGGTCATGGTCTCTGGCGGGCCGGCGGCATAGGTCTCGGCCGGGGGCTTGAAAAGCACCGGCCTGGCCCAATATTCAATGCATTGGCGGTCGCATGCCGCCCTCCTGTCACCAACCTGGAAACAATCATGAGCAAGATTATCGGGATCGACCTGGGTACCACCAACAGCTGCGTTGCCGTGCTGGATGGCACCAAGGTCAAGATCATTGAAAATGCCGAGGGCACCCGCACCACGCCGTCCATCGTGGCCTACATGCAGGATGGCGAGATTCTGGTGGGCGCGCCGGCCAAACGCCAGGCAGTCACCAACCCCAAGAACACCATTTTTGCCGTCAAGCGCCTGATCGGCCGCAAGTTCGATGAAAAAGCCGTGCAAAAAGACATCGATCTGATGCCCTATAAGATCATCAAGGCCGACAACGGCGACGCCTGGGTCGAGGCGCAAGACAAAAAGCTCGCGCCGCCCCAAGTGTCGGCCGACATCCTGCGCAAGATGAAAAAGACCGCCGAAGACTACCTGGGCGAAGAGGTCACCGAGGCCGTCATCACCGTGCCCGCATATTTCAACGACAGCCAGCGCCAGGCCACCAAGGATGCCGGGCGCATTGCCGGGCTCGAAGTCAAGCGCATCATCAACGAGCCCACGGCGGCCGCTCTGGCGTTCGGGCTGGACAAGTCCGAACGCGGGGATCGCAAGATCGTGGTCTATGACCTGGGCGGCGGTACCTTCGACGTCTCCATCATCGAAATCGCCGACGTCGATGGCGAAAAGCAGTTCGAGGTGCTGTCCACCAACGGCGATACCTTCCTGGGGGGCGAAGACTTCGATCAGCGCATCATCGGCTACGTGATCGATGAATTCAAGAAGGAATCGGGCGTCGATCTGTCCAAGGACGTACTGGCCCTGCAGCGGCTCAAGGAAGCCGCGGAAAAGGCCAAGATCGAGCTTTCCTCGACCCAGCAGACCGAAATCAACCTGCCGTACATCACGGCCGATGCCTCCGGGCCCAAGCACCTGAATCTGAAGATCACCCGCTCCAAGCTCGAGGCGCTGGTCGAAGAACTGATCGAACGCACCATGGAGCCGTGTCGCACCGCCATCAAGGATGCCGGCATCAAGGCCTCCGATATCGACGACGTGATCCTGGTGGGCGGCATGACGCGCATGCCCAAGGTCCAGGAGAAGGTGCAGGAATTCTTCGGCCGCGATCCGCGCAAGGACGTCAACCCCGACGAAGCCGTGGCGGCGGGCGCGGCCATCCAGGGTTCGGTGCTGTCGGGCGACCGCAAAGACGTCCTGCTGCTGGACGTCACGCCGCTGTCCCTGGGCATCGAGACCCTGGGTGGCGTGATGACCAAGATGATTAAAAAGAACACGACGATCCCGACGCGTTTCTCGCAGGTGTTCTCCACGGCCGACGACAATCAGCCGGCGGTGACCATCAAGGTCTATCAGGGCGAACGCGAAGTCGCGGCCGGCAACAAGGCGCTGGGCGAATTCAACCTCGAGGGCATTCCACCCGCAGCGCGCGGTCTGCCGCAGATCGAAGTCACTTTCGACATCGATGCCAACGGCATCCTGCACGTGTCGGCCAAAGACAAGGGCACCGGCAAGGAAAACAAGATCACGATCAAGGCCAGCTCGGGGCTGACCGAAGACGAGATCGAACGCATGGTGAAAGACGCCGAGCTCAATGCCGAAGAAGACCACCGCATTGCCGAACTTGCCCAGGCCCGCAACCAGGCGGATGGCCTGGTGCATGCCACGCGCAAGTCGCTGGCCGAGCATGGCGACAAGCTCGAGGCCTCTGAAAAAGAAGCCATCGAGGCGGCCATCAAGACGCTCGAAGATGCGGTCAAGGGTGACGACAAGGCGGCCATCGATGCGGGAACCGAAGCGTTGGCCACGGCCTCGCAGAAGCTGGGCGAGAAAATGTACGCCGACATGCAGGCCGGGCAGGCCGCCGCAGAGGCCGAAGAGGCCAGGCCGGGCGCCGATGACGTGGTGGATGCGGACTTCAAGGAAGTCAAGCGCGACTGATCACTCGAGCGCCGCGGTATTTCCGTGTTGACCCGGTGGCCGCCTCAGGGCGGCCCCGGGCATTGTTTCTGACACCGGTACCCGGTGCTGCAGGCAGGACTCATGGCAAAACGAGACTATTACGAAGTATTGGGGGTGGCCAAGAACGCCTCGGATGACGAAATCCGCAAGGCATATCGCAAGTTGGCCATGAAATACCACCCGGACCGCAATCCGGACAGCAAAGAGGCCGAAGACAAGTTCAAAGAAGTCAAGGAAGCCTACGAGATTCTGTCCGAGCCCGAAAAGCGCGGCGCCTATGATCGCTTTGGCCACGCGGGGGTCGACCCCAATGCGGCCGGTGGCATGGGTGGGGCCGGCGGCTTCGCGGATGCCTTCGGCGACATATTCGGCGAAATATTCGGCGGCGGGGGCGGGCGGCGCGGTGGGCCGCAGGTATACCGCGGTTCAGACCTTCAGTACAACCTGGAGATCACGCTCGAGCAGGCGGCCAACGGCTTCGATACCGAAATCCGCATCCCCAGCTGGGATCCCTGCGAGACGTGCGATGGCTCGGGCGCCAAGCCGGGTACGGCGCCGCGCACCTGTCACACCTGTGGCGGCAATGGCGCCGTGCGCATGCAGCAAGGGTTTTTCAGCGTCCAGCAAACGTGCCCGACCTGCCACGGCAGCGGCAAGGAAATCACAGACCCATGCCCCGCGTGCGACGGCGTAGGCCGCATCCGGCGACACAAGACGCTGCAGGTGGGCATCCCGGCAGGGATCGACGATGGCATGCGCATCCGCTCATCGGGCAATGGCGAACCAGGCCTCAACGGCGGGCCGCCGGGCGACCTGTATGTGCAGATCCACCTCAAGAAGCACGGCATCTTCCAGCGCGATGGCGAAGACCTGCACTGCGAACTCACCATCCCCTTCACCAAGGCCGCACTGGGCGGCGATCTCGAAGTGCCCACGCTCAATGGCCGGGGCGAGATCACCATCCCCGAAGGCACCCAAACCGGCAAGACCTTCCGTCTGCGCGGCAAGGGCATCAAGGGGCTGCGTTCCAGCTATCCGGGCGACCTCTATTGCCATGTGGTGGTCGAGACCCCGGTGCGCCTGAACGACGAGCAAAAAGAATTGCTGCGCCAGTTCGAGGCCTCGCTCAGCAATGGCGGCGATCGCCACTCGCCCAAGAGCGAGTCCTGGACCGACAAGGTCAAGAGCTTCTTTTCTTGAACTGGCGACTCAACTCATTGGGCGGGCTTTGTTTTAAGCGCGCGGCCTCTACGGAAGTCGCGAGTTCTGCATGCGCACCTGGTCATTCGACCCCCTCGCCGGCCAGCGCCTGGCTGAACGCGGCGGGGTCCAATGTATCGCGCAGCGCCGCGTTGACCTCATCGGCCGTCAGCGCCTGCAGGCGGTCGATGAAGTCCTGCTGCCAGGCAAAGCTGCGGCCCGTCGCCAGGTAACGCTGCCATTGCACGGCCAGCCAGGCATCGCTCGAACGGCCCAGCACCAGGAACTGGCTCAATGAGCGCGCGCCGCGCGCCACTTCTTCAGGGCTGAAGCCCGTCTCCAACGTGTCTTCCAGCGTATGCCGGATTGCGGCCAGCAATGCGTCGGCATTGCTGGCGGCCGCGCTGGCATAGAGCGTCCAGGATCCGCTGGGTTCGTAGGCGGATGCCCGCAGCGCGCTGCCCACGCCATACGACAGGCCCTGCTGCACGCGGATGGCCTGCCACAGGCGTGAATCTTCCGACCCCCCCAGCAGGTAATTGGCCAGCACCAGTGCCGGCCAGCGCGGGTCGGTGTCCTGCAGCGGCAGGGGCAGGGTCGCCAGGTATTCGGCATTGACCTTGCCGGGCGTCTCGATGCGGAAGGTGTCCGGCGCCACGGCGTGCCAGGGGTCGGGAATGCGCTCGTAAGCGGGCGCTTGCTGCCACCCGGCCAATTGCTGCTGTAGAGTTTCGGTGAGTTCGGCGGGATCGAAGTCTCCAACGACGCTCACCAGGATATTGCCCGCGCCGATGAAGCGACGATGGAACTGCTGCAGGTCGGCGCGCGAAACGTCATGCGCCCAGGCCAGCCATTCGGCGGCGGTCGGCGTGTAGCGGATGTCGTCGACCGGCCAGCGTTGATCGTGGCGCAGCAGCGCGTTGCGGACTTGCCAACCCGGGCTGGCCACCTGGTCTTCAATACGGCTGATCAGGCTGCGGCGGATCTGGCCCAGCTCCTGCTCGGGGAAATCCGGATGCTTGAGCAATTCGAAGCCCAATGCCAGTAGTTCGGCCAAGTGCTCACGCGGGGCTTCGGCCGACAGGCCGAGCTGGTTGCCGCTCAGGTCGAAATCCAGGCTGGCGTCCAGCTCATTGAGGCGATCTTCGATTTGCTGCCGGCTCAAGGTGGGTGTGCCGCGCAGCAGCATGGCGCTGGTCATCTGGGGGATCAGTTTCAGGCCGCGCAATTCATCGGCACTGGCAAAGCGCAGGGTCAGTGCAAATTGCACGCGTGAGGCGGCGGTCGGCTTGGGCAGCAAGGCCAGCTGCACCCGGCCATTGGGCAGTTCCAGGGTGCTGAGCTGGGTGGCGGCATCCAGCGCGCCGGCGCTGGTGTCGAAGGCGGCAACGCGGGGCCGGCCGGTGCCGGTCTGCAGCTGCTCGAGCCAGTTCGTCCATGGGGCTGCGCCATTGGCTGCACTCGGATCTGGCGCATAATGGGGATCGGCCACCGGCAGGTACAGGCCGCTGGTGCGGTTGCTGGCGACCAGCCAGTGATGCAATTCGGCCTGGATGTGCTCGAGCGTCAACGCCTCGAGTTGCAGTGGCTCGACAAAAAAGAGCCGCCAGTCGCCGCGCCCCACTGCGTCGGACAGGGCGGCGGCCAGGGCGGAGGACTGATTCCAGACCTGCTTCCAGTGATTCAGGCTGGCGGTGCGCACGCGCGTCAGGCTGGCTTCGTCCAGGCGTTCGATGGCGCCGCGTTCGATCGTGTCATACAGCGTGGCCAGCACGGCTTGGGCATCGGCGCCGGGGTCCATCCGGGCGCCGAACAAGGCGTGCCCAGGTTGGTTGAGGCCGCGGGCAAAGCCGAAAACAGTGTTCGCCAGGCCGCTGTCCACCAGCGACTGGTACAGGGGGCCCGCCGGGCTGTCGGCCAGCATGGCCACGCCCACCGCCAGGGGCGTGTAGCGTTCGTCATTCGAGGCCGGCAGATGATACATGGCCAGGGCAATGGGGCTGCCGCCCGTACGCTCCACGACGACCGAACGGGCGCCCTGCTGGACCGGCTCCACCGTGTACTCTGCCGGCAGTATGCGCGATGGCCTGGGAATGGCGTCGAACGCGTCGGCGATCCACTGCAGGGTTTCATGGGGGTCGAACTGCCCCGTGACGATCAGCGTGGCGTTGTCGGGCTGGTAGTAGCGCTCGTAGAACGCCCGCAAAGAGCCTACATCCACGTTTTCCACATCCGAGCGCGCGCCGATCACGCTGCGTCCATAAGGGTGCCAGACGTAGGCGGCTGACGTGGTCTGCTGCAGCAGGACCCCGAAGGGGCTGTTTTCGCCGCGCTCCATTTCGTTGCGCACCACGGTCATCTCTGCGTCCAGGTCCTCCTGGAGAATGCGCGCATGCTGCATGGCATCGGCCTGCCAGTTGAGGTACCAGTGCAGATTCTCGGGATCGGCACTGAAGGTGGCATAGTAATTGGTCAGATCGACCGAGGTGGATCCATTGGCGGCCAGCCCACGGCGCGAGAATTCCGCCAGGGCATCCGGAAACTGCGGGCTGCCGCGAAACATCAAATGTTCGAGCAAGTGGGCCATGCCGGTCTCGCCCGGGCCTTCATGGCGCGAGCCGACCCGGTAGCTCATGTTGACCGTGGTGCGGGCGCGCGCATCGTCGGGCGCGAGCAGAATCTGCAGGCCGTTGGCCAGCCGATATTCGGCCACCCCCTGAATCAGGGTGACGGCTTCGATGCCCGGCGGCAGGTCGTGCAGGGGGGGTGCGAGCTCGGCGTCGGTGGCCAGTGCGCTGCGGGCCAGGGCCAGCGCCAGGATGAGGGCGCAGACATGGATCAGGCGGCGTGCGCCGTCATGGAGAATCGAATGCCAGTGGGTCATGGTTATTTCGACAGGTGGTGCATGGCCTGTTCCAGGCCCTCCAGTGTCATGGGATACATGCGCTCATGCAGAAGTTCCCGCACGATGGCGATGGATTGGCGATAGGGCCAGGATGCCGAGGGTTCGGGGTTCAACCAGACCGAGTGCGGCCAGTGGCTGACCATGCGCTGCAGCCAGGCCGCGCCGGTTTCCTTGTTGTGGTGCTCGATGGCGCCGCCCGGATAGAGCAGTTCGTAGGGGCTCATGGTCGCGTCGCCCACCAGGATCAGACGCCAGTCTTCGCCAAAGCCGCGCAGCAGGTCCCAGGTGTCGATGCGCTCGTCGTGCCTGCGCCGATTGTGGCGCCAGACCGATTCGTACGGGCAGTTATGGAAATAAAACACTTCCAGGTTCTTGAATTCGCTGCGCGCAGCCGAAAACAGCTTTTCGATGAGCGCTACGTGGTCGTCCATGCTGCCGCCCACGTCGAGCAGCATCAGCACCTTGATGGTGTTGTGGCGTTCGGGCTGCCAGCGCAGGTCCAGCAGCCCGGCCTGTTCGGCCGTGCCGCGGATGGTGCCGGGCAGGTCGAGCTCTTCTATGGCCCCCTCGCGGGCAAAACGGCGCAGGCGCCGCAGCGCCATCTTGAAGTTGCGCGTGCCCAGGGACTGCTGATCGTCGTAGTCGCGGTAGTGGCGCTGCTCCCAGACTTTGACGGCGGTGCGGTTGCCGGCCGAGGGCCCGCCGATGCGGATGCCTTCGGGATGATAGCCGCCGTGCCCGAAGGGCGAGGAGCCGCCGGTACCGATCCATTTGCTGCCGCCGGCATGCCGCCCCTTTTGCTCATTGAGACGCTCGCGGAACATCTCCATCAGGCGATCCCAGCCATGTTTCTCGAGCGCCGCCTTCTCGGCGTCGCTCAGGTGCTTGCGCATGGTCTGGATGAGCCAGTCCAGCGGGATGTCCTTCTGGCTGATCTCGGCCTGCCGGCGGCCTATCCAGGTTGCAAAGACCCGGTCGAAGCGGTCGTAGCGGGTTTCATCCTTGACCAGCGCCAGCCGTGCCAAGTGGTAGAAGCCTTCGGTGTCGACGGGCGCGGCCGGGCTCGCGAGCAGTTCGAGCAGGCTGAGATATTCGCGAATCGAGACCGGCACGCCGGCGCTGCGCAACTGCTGGAAGAATTCGGCCAGCATGACGCGACCCTAGCGGCTGCCCCGCTGGGCCATCAGGGCCAGGCGCTGCAGCAATTTGAGATCTTGTTCGTTTTTCAGCAGGGCGCCGGCCAGCGGCGGAATGTCCTCACTGGCCGCCAGCGTTGCACGTGAGATGGACTCGGCCAGCAGCAGGCGCAGCCAGTCGAGGAATTCGGAGGTGGACGGCCGCTTCTTCAGGCCGGGCACTTCACGCAGCCTGAAGAAGGCGTCCAGGGCAGCGCCCAAGATGTCGCTGCGCAGGTCCGGGAAGTGCACGGCGACGATGGCGGCCAAGGTGTCGCGGTCGGGGAACTCGATGTAATGGAAGAAGCAGCGGCGCAGAAACGCGTCGGGCAGGTCTTTTTCGTTATTGGACGTGATGAGGATGAGCGGCCGGTGTCGTGCCTGGATGGTCTGGCGGGTCTCGTGCACGTGGAATTCCATGCGGTCGAGCTCGCGCAGGAGATCGTTGGGGAACTCGATGTCGGCCTTGTCGATTTCGTCGATCAGGACCACGCTGGGCTCGGGCGATTCAAACGCCTGCCAGAGCACCCCCTGGATGATGTAGTGGGCGATGTCGTGCACCCGCGCATCGCCCAGCTGCGAGTCGCGCAGGCGCGAGACGGCGTCATATTCGTACAGCCCATGCTGGGCCTTGGTGGTGGACTTGATGTGCCATTGGTACAGGGGTCGGCCCAGGGCACGCGCCACCTCTTCGGCCAGCAGGGTCTTGCCGGTGCCGGGCTCGCCCTTGACGAGCAGCGGGCGCTGCAGGATGAGCGCCGCATTGACCGCTTGCTTGAGCGGTTCGGTGGCCACGTAATGGTCGGTACCCGTGAAGCGGGCTGCAGAGGGGGTATGATTCTCGGACATGGGAAGAAACGCTGTGCGCCAGCATGGCGCGATGGTGAAAGGGCGGGGTGTCGCGCAGGCGATGTGCCTGAGGCACCCGATTCAATGCATGGGCCAATGAACGGTTGTACCATGGCGCGGCGCGGCGTGCCTGGAATCAGCGGTCATGCGTCGCATGGCGGCGAATCAGCTCGAGGTAGTGTGCGTTGTCGAATGGGGTGCCCATGCGCTGGGCTTCCCAGACGACCTCGCCCAGCGCCTCCATGATAATGTGCTCGGCATCATGCTCGCCCAGACGGGTGCGCAGCAAGGTCCAGGCCGCGCGAATCCCGGGTGGATGATCGATGGAGACCTGTTCGCGGATCGCCAGGTGCATGGACAGGTGCAGGAACGGATTGGTACGCCCCGCTTCCACGGGGTAATCGCGTGCCGCAGCCTCGGGATCCTGGAGGTCGGCATGGTACTCGGGATGCTGCTCGACCAGCTCGACGGCCATGGTCTCGAGCGGCGTCAGAACGCCGCCCGTGCAGCGCTTGCGCCAGGCCTCGGTGAAGAAGCTGCGTACCTGTTCTTTGGAGGGGTTGAACATGGAATGGGATGCCCAATTGGGTTAAACTCTTATATAAGACTGAAATGTACCCTTTTTTCAGAACCCCATCCCCAGCAACACTGGAGTATCTATGGCTTATCAGCACATCAAGGTCCCGGCAGGCGGGCAGAAAATCACGGTCAATGCCGATTTTTCGCTTCATGTTCCCAACGAACCCATCATCCCGTACATCGAAGGGGATGGTACCGGCCAGGATATCACCCCGGTGATGCTCAAGGTGGTGGATGCCGCAGTGGCCAAGGCGTATGACGGCCAGCGCAAGATCCACTGGATGGAAGTCTACGCGGGTGAAAAGTCCACCACGATCTACGGCCCGGATGTCTGGCTGCCCGACGAAACCATGGACGCCGTGCGCGACTACGTCGTATCCATCAAAGGCCCGCTGACCACGCCGGTGGGTGGTGGCATCCGGTCGCTGAACGTGGCCTTGCGCCAGCAGCTCGACCTCTACGTATGCCTGCGCCCGGTGCGGTATTTCAAGGGGGTGCCTTCGCCCGTGCGCGAACCGCAAAAGACCAACATGGTCATTTTCCGCGAAAATTCCGAGGACATCTACGCCGGCATCGAATTCGAAGCCGAGTCCGACAAGGCCCGCCAGTTGATCGAGTTCCTGCAGAACCAGCTGGGTGTCGACAAGATCCGCTTTCCGGCCACGTCCGGCATCGGCGTCAAGCCGGTCTCGCGCGAAGGTACCGAACGCCTGGTGCGCAAAGCGATCCAGTACGCCATCGACAACGATCGCGCCTCGGTCACGCTGGTGCACAAGGGCAACATCATGAAGTTCACCGAAGGCGCCTTCCGCGACTGGGGCTATGCACTGGCCCAGAACGAATTCGGCGCCCAGCCGATCGATGGCGGCCCCTGGTGCAAGTTCCAGAACCCCAAGACGGGGCGCGACATCATCGTCAAAGATTCCATCGCCGATGCCTTTCTGCAGCAGATCCTGCTGCGCCCGGCCGAATACGACGTCATCGCTACCCTGAACCTGAATGGCGACTACATCTCCGACGCCCTGGCGGCCCAGGTGGGTGGCATCGGCATCGCACCGGGTGCCAATATGTCAGACTCGGTCGCCATGTTCGAGGCCACGCACGGCACGGCGCCCAAGTACGCGGGTAAAGACTACGTCAACCCCGGTTCTGAAATCCTCTCGGCCGAAATGATGCTGCGCCACATGGGCTGGGTCGAAGCCGCCGATCTCATCATCAGCAGCATGGAAAAGTCCATTCTTTCCAAGAAGGTCACCTATGACTTCGCCCGTCTGCTCGAAGGCGCCACGCAGGTGTCCTGTTCGGGCTTTGGCCAGGTGATGATCGACAATATGTAATCGGTTTTCGACTGATTCACTAAGGTCTGGAAAAGCCCCGTTCTCATAGGAGAACGGGGCTTTTTACTGTCCGGTGGGGTAGGGCTGAATCCGGGGCCATCGGATGCGTTTGGGGCCATAATTTGGGGCCATATTTGCTATCATGGCCCCAAAATTTCAGGACCATGGCCCCATGTCTCGCTCTTTCGCTTATGCGCTGCGCCCCGTCGTCATCAATGCCGCCAAACCGAAGGACAAGCCCTATGCCTTGACGGATGGAGGTGGGCTGTATCTGGAGATACTGCCCACGGGTACGAAAGTCTGGCGCTACAAATTTCATTTTGAAGGTCGCCGGGACAAGATCACCATCGGGCGTTACCCAGCAGTTTCGTTAAAGGATGCCCGACAGGTCCATGCCGAACTGATGGACAAAGTGCTGAAGGGCGAGAACCCCAAGGCAGGTCGCCAAAGTCGGGCTGGGGGTCAATCTGCAACCCCTGAACAGCTGACGTTCGAGGCCTATGCCAGGCAGTGGGTTGAAGAAACGCTGTTCTACCGTTCTGCCGCCTATCGGGCGCAGCAACTGCGTTGGCTGGAAAGCCATGTATTTCCAGCAATCGGCGGCCGCCCGCTGGCTGCTGTAGCGCCCCGTGAGGTGCTGGATGTGTTGGAGCCCTTGCGTACCACAGCGGTCACAGCAGAAGGGGTGCGCTCGCTGATTCAACGCATCTACAACTACGCGATCCGCAATCTGGTGGCCGACTCAAACCCGGCACTGATGGTGCGCGGTGCGATCAGCGTGCCCAAGCGCACTCATCACAAACATTTGCTGGAGACAGAGGTCGGTCGGCTGTGGCGGCAGATTCCGCGCCAGGGTGCTCATTTTACGACCCTGGTGGCGGTGCAGATGCTGTTCTACACCATGGTCCGCAAAGGTGAGTTGATTCGCAGCCGTTGGATAGAATTTGATCTGACTGCTGGAATCTGGGACATCCCCGCCGAGCGCATGAAGATGCGCAAGCGCCACCGGGTTTATCTGCCCCGCCAGGCGGTGGTCTTGCTGCAGGCGCTGCAGCCCATGACGGGGCATCAGGATTACGTCTTTCCAACCATCTATGCCAGTAGTGGGCGTGTCGCCCCCATGGGCGAAGCCACCCTGAATCACTTTTTCAAGCGGATCGATTTTGGTGTCCAGGGGTTTGCTCCCCATGGCGTGCGTGGCACAGCGGCCACGCTGTTGCGGGAGCACGGCATTCGGTCCGAGGTGGTTGAACTGCTGTTATCTCATGCGCCCAGGGGGCAGGTAGAGGCTGCATACAACCACGCCGAGCTGGGTCAGGAACGTCGGGAAGCCCTGCAGTTTCTGGCAGATCACCTGGATCGACTGGCTCAGCAGTCCGATTGAGGTTTTGCCATTGCCTGGATATCGGATAGGCGCCACACGACGGTGCGACCGCCAATCCGCATGCCTGGCGGTGCGATACCCTGCTTGACCCATTCGTACCAGGTGGATCGGCTGATCGGCAGAATGCCGGGCTGGCCGGTCTTGGGGTCCCGGCAGATGTCGGGTACGCGCACCAGGGCGTTGGAAGCGAAGAATGGCCGGGTGTTTGTAGGAGCGTGTGGCGGTGTGTCCATGGATCGATCCTTCTGTCGTGCGTGGGTGGTTGCGAGTGGGAGAGCATGGCAACCAACGCTTTATGGAAGTGGGATGCAGTGCGAGATTGGCTGGCGTGATGTCAGGCGGGTTCCCTGCAGCGCTCGATGAGTGCATCCAGGCTGACTGCCGTAATGCGGCTGGACCGTTTGCCGATCTTGACCAGTTCCAGCTGGCCCTCGTTGACCAGCCGATAGATGGTGGAGCGAGATACGCCCAGCTTGCGTTCTGCCACGCAGATGCGATAGAGCAGGGTGGTGCTGGTGGGTGGTTGGGGAAATTGAGCCGTCAAGGTGCTTGTCATCGTCATGCGTCGATCCTTCTGATGCTGGTGAACGTGCCAGGCTGAGTGATGAGGTGAATTTGTGTGCTTTGGTCGATGCCCTGTGCCGGACATCGGCCAAAGCGGGCTCGTTGGAGCCCTGGGGGCCGTCCCGCCAAGATGCCACGATGGGGGCCGGGTGCTTTGATCATCCCCGGCAGGGCCAGACGCTGGCCCGCCTGTGGCGGCTCGTCTGGATGCTGGGGACTGCAGTCTTTCCTGCTGTCGTCAAAGGATTACGTCGCCATCCCTGATGGTGGGCATTCAGATGAATGCACCGGGCGCTTCCGCTGGGGAAGTCCCCACCGCACGCCGCCATCCATGCCCCACGCGAGGGGCTGGCTACGGTTGGTGGATTTCATCGGTTTTGCTTCAACCCCGATGCCTGGCAGGTTGCTGCGCAGTCGCGTGCCGCGTGATCGGGCAGGGCGCAGTATTCATCGATTGTGGCTTGTTAAAGAGCAGGTCTGCGGAAAGCAGATAATGTCATTGTCAGCAAGATGCTAAGTTATGTCAATAGGCATTCAGCTGATTGATTTTTTAAGTGATTCAAGGTTTTACTAGTGGGTGATTGAGATTAGCGGATACCTACGTGGCCTAGGGATACGGCACCAGGGCAAATTGTTTGTGCCTGTGACTATCCCGTACGCGTTGGAAGGGCATAAAATCGCCGATCCCTCTAGGGGGGGTCTGAAAAAAGTTTGGTTCAGGTCGGTTCAGCTTGTTTCATGCCGCTCGGCCCGCCATTTGACTGGCTGTTACAACTTGGCTGATTGAAGCTGAACTTTTGCGGCGCAAAACGGCACAAAACGGCAGGGCCTCGTCACATCCAAATAACAGATTTATCTTATAAAATCCATGTTGTTAACATGGTTATGGAAGCATATGCCCGATTTTCAACCTGTCCGAGAAGCCTGTACTGTGATGGGCGGGATGACCCCATTGGCCAAGAAGCTGGGGTTGCCTGTACAGGTCGTCAGCAGCTGGGCGGCGGGTACTCGCCCGGTGCCCATCATTCGCTGTGTGGAGATCGAGGAAATTACAGGGGGGGAGGTCACCCGGAAGCAGCTGCGTCCGGATGACTGGTGGCAGATCTGGCCGGAATTGCGGGGGGAGGATTGACGTTATACCAGCGCATCATACTGCTACTGATCAGGTAGCTCCGCGGTGCGAGACAGACCATCCTGATGACAACGCCTCAGCCTGCTGCAATACCGTTTGCACTGCAATGTCCTGGAGATCGGGCGGGTAGCCGTACTTGCGCAGGATACGCTTTACCAGAACGCGCATTCGGGCGCGGGCAGAGTCACGGCGTGCCCAGTCGACCGACACGTTTTCGCGCAGACTCATCAGCAGTTCGTGGGCGATCAGCTTGAGCTTGTCGTCGCCCATCATCTGCACAGCACTTTCGTTTTCAGCCAGGGCGTCGTAAAAGGCGATTTCCTCATCTGACAGCCCTGACTCCTCGCCACGCTGCCGTGCCGCACGGATGTCCTTGGCCAGTTCAATCAGTTCTTGCAGCACTTCGGCAGTGGTAATGGCATTGGCATGGTAGCGCGCCACCGCGTTTTCCAATCTCTCAGAGAAGGCCTTGGTTTGCACGACATTGGCCTTGCTGCGTGAACGGATGCCATCGCTCAACAGTTTGCGCAAGGCTTCCAGTGCAAGATTCTTCTTTTCCATCTGCTGCACTTCGGCGAGGAACTCGTCGGAAAGGATGGAGATGTCCGGGCTCTTGATGCCCGCAGCGGCCAGGATGTCTACAATCTCGGTCGAGACCACGGCACGGCTGACGATCTGCTGGATCGCCAGTTCACGCTCTTGCTGGGTCACTCCGGAGCCGGTGCTGCTCTTGAGCAGCGCCGCACGGATCGCCTGGAAGAAACCGACTTCCTCTCGGATATCGCGTGCCTCATCAGAGGCGGAAGCCAAGGCGAACGCCTTGGACAGCGCCAGCACTGCGTCCTGATAGCGTCGATGAGCGTTCTTCTTGCCGTCCTTGGTATTCTCTTTTGCCGCCAACCTTTGTTGCAGGTCGAGAATCCACTCGATGGCCCCCGCCATCATCGCTAGGCGCTCCTGCGGCGTTCCGTTCATCGCCGATGCATAGTCGAAGCCGTGGTACATGTCTCGCACGACCTCGTACTTCTCCATCATTACCGCGATGGCCTGCGCTTCGTCGACGCCTGTGTTTTCCTGATCGTTCTTCGAGTATTGCTGCAGCGCAGACTTCAAGTTTTGCGCAATGCCAATGTAGTCGACGATCAGCCCGGCCGGTTTGTCGCGGAACACACGGTTTACGCGGGCAATTGCTTGCATCAGTCCGTGGCCTTGCATCGGCTTGTCTACATACATCGTGTGCATGCATGGTGCGTCAAAACCGGTTAGCCACATATCTCGCACAATCACTAGCTTGAGCGGGTCTTTGGGATCGCGGGCCCGCTTGGCCAGCAGATCGCGTCGGGCCTTGTTGCCGATGTGCTGCTGCCACGCCGCAGGGTCGCTCGCTGTGCCGGTCATCACAATCTTGACCGTGCCCGCGCTGTTATCCGCACTGTGCCAATCCGGACGCAGCTTAACGATCTCATCGTAGAGCTTCACGCAGATGCGTCGGCTCATGCATACCACCATCGCCTTGCCGTCCAGCGCTGCCACGCGATCCTCGAAGTGGGTGACCATGTCCTTGGCTACCAACGCCAGGCGCTTGTCGCTGCCAACCAGAGCCTCGACCGTTGACCACTTCTTCTTTAAGCGTTCCTGATCGGCCTCGGAATCGTCTTCGGTCAGCTCGTCTACATCGGCGTCGATCTTCGGTTTTTCGTCCTCATTGAGTTCGATGCGTGCCAGCCGCGACTCGTAGTAAATCGGCACAGTTGCGCCATCCTCGACCGCGCGGCTGATATCGTAGACATCAATGTAGTTGCCGAATACCGCCGGGGTGTTGACATCGTCCGCTTCGATGGGCGTGCCGGTAAAGCCGATGAAGGACGCGTTGGGCAGTGCATCGCGCATGTATTTGGCGAAGCCGTAGGAGATTTCGCCGGTCCTTGCGTCCACCTTGGCCTTAAAGCCGTATTGGCTGCGGTGCGCCTCATCCGCGATGACGACCACGTTGCGGCGCGTGGTGAGCGGCTCCGCGATCTCACCGAACTTTTGCAAGGTCGTGAAAATCACGCCGCCTGATGCCCGGCTCAAGACCTTCTGAAGATCTTCGCGACTCTCGGCCTGCACCGGCGTCTGCCGGATCAGGTCGCGGCACATCGAGAAGGTCGAGAAGAGCTGATCGTCGAGGTCGTTGCGGTCAGTCAGCACCACCAGCGTTGGGTTGGCCATTGCTGGGTGTTTGACCAGTTGTCCGGCGTAGAACGCCATCAGCAGGCTTTTTCCGGAGCCCTGGGTGTGCCAGATCACGCCCGCGCGTTTATCGCCTTGTCGTTGAGTCTTCACACTCGGCAAGCCGTAGTCAGCGGGGTCTTCGGCCACACCTTGCAACGCCACCGAAGCACGAACAGTCGATGCCACCGCATGTCGCACTGCGTGGAACTGGTGGTAGCCCGCGATGATCTTGGCTAGCCCCGAACCGGTTTCTCCGAAGACCGTGAAGTGACAGAGCAGATCGAGCAGGCGGCGATGCTCGAACACACCTTCAATCAGTGTCGAGAGTTCCGGCGCACCTTTCGGGGCAACGTCCGTGCCGTCGGTGGTGCGCCACGGCATGAAGCGCTCAAGGTCTGCCGACAGTGACCCTACGCGAGCTGCAATGCCGTCTGAAGTGACCAGCAGCGCGTTGGTGTTGAACAGCGCCGGAATCTGCTTCTTGTAGGTCTGCAGTTGGTTGAATGCACCCAGCAGATGCGCGCCCGCGCTGCCCGGCGCTTTCAGCTCGATCACGCCCAGGGGCAAGCCGTTCACGAACACCACCACATCGGGCCGCCGGTTGTTCTGGCCGTTGATCACAACGAACTGGCTCACTGCCAACCAGTCGTTCTGCTCTGGGTGTTCGAAGTCGATGAGCGCCACCTTGCCCGCCGTCAGCGTGCCATCGTCCGCGTAATACTCGACGTCCACGCCTTCCGTCATTAGCTTGTGGAGGCGGCGGTTCTCTTCAAGCAGCGATGGCAGCTCGGATTGCATCACCCGCCGCACGGCATCCTGACGCGCCTCCAACGGAAGGCCAGGATTCAGACGCGCGACGGCGTCTTCAAACCGCTTCTTGAGCACAACCTCATCGTGACTTTCGCGCTCCGGTCGGTGTCCATCGGGGCCGATGTCCTCCTCGCGTTCGACGCTGTATCCCAGCCCTTCCAACTGTTCCAGTAATGCCAGCTCGACGGCGGCCTCCGACAGAAACGCCATTACGGTTCTCCTAGTTCTTCGATGGGCTGAACCGCCACCAGCTTCAATAGCCCGTCGTAATGCTCACGGTCGACAGCCATCATCATTTCGAGTGTGTCGCGCAACACGGGTTGGGTTTCTGCGAGCAAAGAAAGATCGTGCCCTGGATCAGCGATTGCGCCAGCATGTGAATAAGTGTTGAGCAGACGGAGGATTCGCGTCTTTTTCGCTTTGTCGAAATCCACGCGCTCAAGTCGTGGACCGAGGTCCCCGCTCATCTCGGGGAAACGAAACGCGAGGAATGCCTCGATCAGTCTGCGTGCGACATTGGGCAACCCGTAGTGGTGCTCCAGTTCGACAACGTCATTGCGGTGGGCCTCCTCGTAGACGCGCTTGAACAGGTACTGGTATTCCGATTCGTACTTTTCAAGCAGAGGGTCAAGGTGACCTAATTCGCTCGTGCGTGAACCGTCAGCGTGACGTCGGGTGCGAAGAAGAAAGAATCGACCGGATCGCCGATCGATCTGGCGACTATTCTGCTTTGGTAGGTGATGGAACCAGTTCTTCACCAGCCGGAAAAACGCGAAGCTGTGCGTAAAAATGAAAAGCTGCCCGGCCTCCTTGGTGCGATCCTTCATATAGCCGAAGGCCGAGAACAGAGCGTTGTCATCCAGGCTCGACACCGGATCGTCAATGACGACAATCCCGTTCTTCAAGTCGAATGTTCTGTCCTGCAACGACTTGAGGAAATAGAGGAATGCAATCGCTGTGCGCTCTCCATCGCTCAGGTGCGATACGTATTGACCGTTGCGGGTCAGCGCGTAGCCGGTGCCCTTCACGTCGAAGCGCAGTTCGTCGCGCCCAAGGTAGGCGCGTAGCTCTGCAGTCAGCTCGTCAGCGGGGCGACGATGTTCGAGGATCGTGCGTTCAAGCTCATTGATCTGTGCCTGAATTTCTGCTTGTTTGGCTTTTGTGTCATCCAGTTCGGTAGTCGCGGCCTTTACCGCATCGGAGAGCTGAACGAACTCGGTGTGCGCCTCCGCGACATACGAGCCTTCAAGCTTCTTGCACGCACCATCGACCGACGCAGTGAACTCTGCGGAAATGCTGTTGTGCTTCTCCACGATCTTATTGAATGCGGCGACTGATTCGGTAATCGAGGAGGGTCTCGCCGTAGTTGGTGCCTGCGTGGCGGTGGGTGCGAACGGCTGATCGCGCTTGGCCTCGACACGCGCGATGAGGGCATCTAGCGAGGCTTGGGTCTCTGACTGCGCCGCCAACGCCATTGCGCATGCGGGATGCGCTTCGGGTACGAGCGCTTCATAGAAGCGAGAAACATCCGGCAACGACAGTGTAGCCGCAGTCTGCTTGGCTGCCTTCAGCTTCGAGAGAAGAGCGGACAGGTCTCTCTGAAAGCCCGCGAAGGCATTGTTGAAGTGAGCTTCGAGCTCGGTGCGACGTGCAGCCTGAAGCGGTTGCATGCAGAAGCGGCAGGTGTCGGAGGCGTGCTCACCCGAGTGCAGCTGAAGCCCTTCTTGTACCCACGAGGCAAGCTTGGCATTGCTGGTCAGCTCATCGAGCGTCTGCGCAACGACGGAGCGACAGACCAGCGTATCTACCTCACTCGTCAATGCATCAAGGTCGATGGATGGCGCAACAGCTTTGTCGACAAGCGGCTTTGGCTGAGCGTTTTTCTGGCTGTGGAGCTGCGCTTTCTGGTCATCGGCCAAAGTTGCGGCCGCCGCCTGCTGTGCATCCAGTGCTTCAACGGCACGTCTGAAATTTCGCTTGTCGTAGTTGTTGTAGGTTTGGCTGTTCGCGGTGGTTAATAGCTCCTTGATGAGCTTTGCCTTGTCCTTGCAGAAGTCGTCCAAGTTTGACTCTGTACGCTTCTTCTCGGTCTGGGCAGCCTGCGACGCGATGTCGGTCGTGGAAAGTTCCTTTTTGAGCTGCTCGACCTGTGTCTGCTTCTCAATGCTGTCTTCGCCGAGAAAGTAAATCGGTGTAATGCCGCCCGTTTGCGACAGGGTGGCGCTAATGAAATCCCGGTTGAAGACGCGCACTTGGGGTAGTTGTACCGAATCGAAAGCAGAACCTGCGACCTTCGTTGTCCCGTTGATCTCCAGAGTCGCTTCACCTTCGAGGAGCGCGGTTTTCTTCTCGACGAGCGAAAGTAGCCATGACAGCGTTGTCTTCCCGCTGCCGTTCCATCCATAGATGACATTGAACTGTGCAAACGGGTGCAAATCTTTCGGCCAGGTAAAGTCCCGAAACACGCGGAGCCGTAGCTTGGCGATGCGAGTCAACTTCATGTCGACTCTCCTTGTTCTTCGACGGGCTCCGCAGTCGGAGCAGGTACGCCGCGCGCAGCGTTCAGCGCTTCGACGTAGGCATCCCGATCCAGTTGGTAAAGCAAACGGCTAACTTCGATGTTGAGCGGCAGTTCATCGCCGCCCGGCAGCAGGAAGCGCAAGGTTGGCGATTCTCCGTCCTCAACATCCACCGCCAGCCCCACGTGCGCGTCGATCAGCTCGTTGTCTTCTGCAAATCGCTCCCACGGCTCGCTGGAGCTGATCGGGTCGAGTTGCGTATCCAGATAGGCCTGATGCAGGAATGCCACGATGGCATCAGCCGCCAGAACTGCGCTGCGGCGGTGGTGCTCTGCCAACCGCTCCAGATACGGGTCTTTACCGTGGCTGGCTGGGCCCGCCTTGTTGCGCAGGTCGTTTAGCGCGTCGGCCAATTTGTGATGGCTGGACACCAGCTTCTTGAATCGGTCGTCACGGACATCGCCTAGCTTGAGTGCGCGAATTGCTGCGGTCAGCCAATCCGACAGCGAGGGCGTCTCCTGCGTTGGCTTGAGCGGGGCTTGCTGGGTGTGAAAGCTTTCCACCACCACGCGGCACACCACCTCGACGACGGTCTTGGCGCAGTCGATGCACGCATCGTTGTTCTGCTCCAGATTTCGCTCCATTGCCTCGAACGTCTGTTGCAGCATCGGCGCGCCGCGCCAATGGCCGCAGGCCTCGCGGATGCCGGGGCACCAGTCGATTGTCATGCGTTGCCTCCAGCCGTTCTCAGAACCATCTCAACTCCCGCACCCAGGCTGTAAAGGCATTGATCCCCGCGATGCACTTCTCCGCCGAATGGCCGAATATCCCGCTTCTGACGTAGGGTGATTTGTCTCCGAGGCTTTCGACTGAGGATTGCATTTCCGTGACGATGCGATCCAGGCTATCCTTCCGATAGCCATAGCATCCTGGCGGCACCCAATATGGCCATCCTTCAGCTCGTTTGGCGTGATAAGCAAAGCTCAGCGCCATTAGAACTTCCAGCCTGTCGAAGCAATACGAGAATCTGGACTCCGATGGGACGAGGCTTCGAAATCGCGGTTGCAGCAGCGCGTGGAGCCAGTCATTGAGCGGTGCATATCGGCGATCCATACCTTGGAGAAGCTTCGCGGCTTCATTGCCACGCTCGAAGAGACAAAATGCTGGTAGCAATTCGACAGCAGTTTGATCTTCCCGGTACTCCCGATGGACAGTGGTGCCGAACAGCTGCCCGAGGAACAGCAATCCCCGTTCGCCAGCCTCAACCGCGCCCAGCCCCAATGCATAAAGAAGCAAGGTAGCGGGATAACGCTGCGATTCAACCCAAAGGTTGAAGCCTGACTCCCCGCGCCGGTTGGCCAACCTTGTTAACGCCGTCTGCCACGTGGCGTAATGCCAATCCTCCACCCAATACCCGCCCACCGCGGCCATTGATACCAGCGTCTCGCATGCGGCCTCATAGGAGCGCACCCGCGCTGTAAACGTCGCCGTATCCGGAGACGGGACATCTTGCAGTGCGAATGCCGAGCCAGAAGTGGTGTCAAGCACTCGATCTACCTCACCGCTGACCAGATCTGCAAGACGAATGCGATACTTGGGTTCGGCAAGATAGCCCTTGAGGCTCGCAACCGCTGCGTCGGTCGACAGAGGGTGCGGCCGGGAGAACTGCTCCAGCGCCTCAACTAAACGCCCCAGCTCTGTAAAAAAGCTGTCCGCATCCGCAATCGTGAGCTTTTGTGCCTGTCTATGTTCAATCAGGCGTTTGGCAGCGTTGCCCGGCGCGCCACGCACAGCCCAGAAGTGGGAGAAGCGGCGGGACACCGCCCGTTCGACAGCAACGCGCAAAGCGGTGTCCCAGTCCGCCGACCAACCGCAATAGATCAGGCCGAAGTCGTCGAGAATCCGATCCAGTAAGCCGTCGAATTCCTTGGGGTAGGTCTCCAGTTCGGAGGGCGTGTTGCGGATGCGAGTGTCCAGGTAATCGCCATGCACTTTGAACACGCAACAGCGGGTATGGATCAAGGGCATCGCACCGTGCACCTGATCCGGCGAACTAAGTACGGTCGGCACCACACCAACATCTGCCAGAGCCGTCTCCATCAGACGGTCGAAATTGGTGGTGATGATGATGCGGATGTAGCCCTTGGCCGCAAGGCTGGCGATTGCCCGGTGCGCAGCAGTGGGGGCCTTCAGGCCATCTGCACGCTCTTCGTCGGTAGGCTCCAGATAGGCGCGCAGCAACTGCTGGCGCTCAGCCGGGGTCTTGGCCAGTGCATCTAGCAGATCGGAATAGTCGGGCTCCTTACTGTAACGCTCGCGATACCAGCGAGCAGGATCGGAGTCGCAGTTTTCGCCCGCTACCTCAGCCAGTTTACGCACGAAGTCGAGTGTGATCTCCCAGCCAGTGGGGATCTGAGCTGAACGCGAAACTCCTGAGCCGAGCAATACGGCGTAGACACCAGGATTCGCCTGGATGGAGAATGCAAGCGAATGCAGCGGATCGATCATGCCTTCTTCGCCTCTCCATGAATCCGCTCGGCATCCGGAACACGCAGCTCGCCGGAAATAAGTTTGGGCAGTAGTGTGTCGCGCAGTTGGGCGAGAGATTTCGACTCATGAATCTTTGCGATGATTTCTTCGCTCGCTGCCTGGATGTGGTGATTGAACGCAGCGGCGACACTCTCGTGGGGCAGAACAATTAGGTAACGTGCCATTTCTGTCCAGTTTGTACGCGGCATCTTTGTTCCAGTTGATCCTGCGTTTGTGTATTCCACAAATGCATCGCTTGAGACATGAGCAAGAACGAAGCCGAACCATATGGGCAGCTTGGGCGCAATAACGACTATGTCGGTTGAACATACCCCATTGACTGGTGCGACGCCAACCTTATGAAAATACGGGCGCAATTTTCCAAATAGGATTTCTCCCTGCTTGAACTCATGCTTGTTACTTTCCAAGCCATTCGCCACGCCCCATTCGGCAAGCGCAGTGCATCGCTTAGGCATATGTTCAAGTGCGATATAGGGTGTTCCGTCTTTGATTTCATTCGGCTGCACGCTACGGCGAGGATGAACCGCAACTTCTCCCAGTGAGCCCATACGCCATCCCTCCGGAATCTCCCCCAACTCCGAATCGACGAGGTGGTCGGGGAAGATGTCGTAGAGGTGCGCGGGCAGGCCGGGTAGCGATTGGCCGCGCTGCCAGCGGCCTTCCATTTTGGTGCGCACGGGTTCGAAATCTACGAACCACGCCTTGAACAAGGCACGGGCCATCGCCTCCAGCGTTTCGTTCTGCTTGCGGTTGAGCTCGATCTTGTCGTCCAGCGTACCGAGGATACGGGCTATGGCGCGTTGTTCTTGGATATCAGGTATTTTTACTTTGTGATTTTTGAGAATATCTGTCTTCAGATTTGTGAATACAGAGCCATTTCCCTGTTGCACAAGTGCGGGACGCTCATGCAATAGCAAGTAATACGCAAAGAGCTTGTCCAGCCCCTTAAAGTTACGCAACAACATCCATCCGTCGTGAATACAGGCTTCTATTCCCATGAACATCGGAATGCCTGGTGTTGCGCTGTTGGTGAGGATTAGATCGCCCGGAAAGACTGCAACGCTCTTCGCTTTGCCTTCCGTTCGAATAAATTCATTGGTTCTGCCAATGTATCGGGAACCAGCAGATGTGGCATCTGCAATTTTCACCCACGGGATTCCTTCATCGACTATCCAGTCATGAATAGGGCGCGGCGAGGCTCCTCTCGAAATACTGCAAAGTTCAGAGAACTTGACATTGCGCCACTCAGTCGCCATACCCAAGCTCTCTTAAATTTGCTTCGATCGCCGCATCCAGTTTGGCCGCTTCTGCGTGCTGCTTGCGCCACAACTCCGACAGCCGCGCCATCTTTTCCTCGAAGGGTTCGCCATCGTCTTCCTGCTCGGCTGCGCCCACGTAGCGCCCCGGCGTCAGCACATGGCCGTGTTTTCGGATGTCGTCCATTGATGCCGACTTGCAGAATCCCGCCACGTCCAAGTACTCGCCCGCGCCTTCTTCTCCTCGCCAGGCATGGTAGGTGTCGGCGATCTTCTGGACTTCTTCGTCGGAGAGTTCGCGTCGGGTGCGATCCACCAGCACGCCCAGCTTGCGGGCGTCAATGAACAGCACCTGTCCGCGCCGGTCACGCAGCCCCTTATCCGGATTTTTGTTGCGGGCTAGGAACCACAGGCAGGCGGGAATCTGCGTGGAGTAGAAGAGCTGCCCGGGCAGCGCCACCATGCAATCCACCGCGTCGGCTTCCAGCATCGCCTTGCGGATCTCGCCTTCGCCGGACTGGTTGGAGCTCATCGAGCCATTGGCCAGCACTACACCTGCCTTGCCGTTGGGCGCAAGGTGGTGGTAAATGTGCTGGAGCCACGCGTAGTTGGCGTTGCCTACGGGCGGCGCGCCGAACTTCCAGCGCACGTCCTCACGCAGGCGGTCGCCGCCCCAGTCGGAGATATTGAACGGCGGATTGGCGAGGATATAGTCGGCCTTGAGGTCGCGCAGTTCGTCCTTGTGAAAGCTGCCCTCGTTGTTCCAGCGGATATCAGAATCAATGCCGCGCACGGCCAGGTTCATTTTGGCCAGTCGCCATGTTGTGTAGTTCGACTCCTGTCCATAAATGGCGATGTCGCCAATGCGGCCACCGTGCTCATTGATGAACTTGCTGGACTGCACAAACATCCCGCCCGAGCCGCAGCAGGGGTCGTAGACGCGACCGGAATACGGTTCCAGCATTTCAACCAGCACGCGCACCACGGAGCGCGGGGTGTAGAACTCGCCGCCGCGCTTGCCTTCGGCCCCAGCGAACTGGCCGAGAAAATACTCGTACACGCGCCCGAGGATGTCGCGGGATTTGTCGCCGTCCTCGCCCAGTGCAATGCCCGAGATTAGGTCGATTAGCTCGCCCAGCATCACCTTGTTGAGTGCCGGGCGCGCGTAGTCCTTGGGCAGCACACCCTTGAGCGACTCATTGTCCTTCTCGATGGTGCGCATCGCATCGTCGATCAGCGTGCCGATAGTGGGCAGCTTGGCGTTGGCCTGCAAGTGCGACCAGCGCGCCTCCTTGGGAATCCAGAACACGTTGTCTGCGAGGTACTCGTCCTTGTCCTCGGCGGCCTGCACATCGTCGGCCAGCAGCGCCTTGTGCTTGGCCTCGAAGGCATCCGAGATGTACTTCAGGAAGATCAGGCCGAGCGCGACGTGCTTGTAGTCGGAGGGTTCCATATTGCCGCGCAGCTTGTCGGCCGTTTTGAAGAGCTCAGCCTCAAAGCCGAGATTGCCACTGTTTCCATTCCCGTTTGGCTTGTTGCGTGCCATTGATCTTTTTCCTATTGCACCCAGTTGCTCTTGGGTTTTGAAGTGTTTCAACATAATACATTGGAAGCGGAAAGAGTACCGGGAGCGACAGGAAGGAAATTCAGACCGTCCTCCGTCCGGTAGCGGCGCTCAGCCGCGCGGCCGGTATTCGCAGCCCATCTCCACGGCGCAGGCAGCCATTGCCCTGATTTCGCCGCCTAAAACGCCGACTGTATCACTGCATTCCTTCCTGCAAGGGGTGCGCGTTGCCGGGTACTCACCCGGTCCCTTCGTCTCTCTTCGTTCTCCTTCGGGCTGCGGCTTGCGTGCCCGCCCCTTTCCGG
>Ga0172382_10000647_pt1 | contig 65274 bp, 66 predicted proteins | sample Leawel138RmetaG_FD_122245 | JGI IMG/M metagenome (GOLD analysis project Ga0172382, IMG submission 122245) | Leachate microbial communities from a municipal landfill in Southern Ontario, Canada - Leachate well 138R metaG | ecosystem: Engineered > Solid waste > Landfill > Unclassified | place...
CCTAATTCTTTGACGAATAATGTTGCCAATACAAGCGGAAACGCAAGGATTTCAGGCCTTCCGCAGCAGAAGGTCAATCTGAAGTTAGGGTTCCATTAATTCCATGAAAATCTATGTTAAAGGCATTCAGGCCAGTTCATTTGTTGGATTGAAGCATTTTATAAAACTTTTTTCGCAAGGCAATTTCACACGTATTTTACGCAACACAATTATGGTCAGCGTTTATCGAATTGTATTCGGCTTTCCAATTCCCATCATACTTGCCTTATTCATCAACGAAATTCGCACGATACTACCTAAACGTATTGTTCAAACAATTATCTACTTGCCGCATTTCCTATCCTGGGTAATCGTTTACGGTCTATTTGTATCGTTTTTTTCGGCAAGTGGCAGCATTATGCGCGCAATTTACGCACATTCAGACAGTGTTCCCGTTATTCTGACAGACTCCAGTTTGTTTCGCAGTATTCTAGTCGGAACATCAATCTGGAAAGAATCCGGGTGGGGAACCGTTTTATATATGGCCGCAATAACCAGTATAGATCCACAACTTTACGAATCAGCAATCATCGATGGTGCTGGCCGCCTGCGGTTGATGCGTCATATTACCCTCCCTGGCATCGCGCCAACCATCATCATGGTGTTAATTATTCGTATTGGTTCCTTGATTGATTCGCAAACTGAGCAGGTCTTGCTATTTCTTAATCCTTTAGTCTATGAAACTGGTGATGTCATAGGAACCTATATATATCGGATGGGTCTGGGCAAAATGGAATATAGTTTTTCCACGGCTGTTGGCTTGTTTGGTTCGGTAATCGGTTTTGCTTTGATGCTGTTAGCGAATTCATTAAGTAAAAAGCACGCTGGAAGGAGTATCTGGTGATGGCTGCGAAAATAAAAAGCACATGGCATGATCAGCTGTTCATCGCATTAAATTCTCTGTTTATGCTATTTCTTGTTGCCATTACATTACTCCCTTTTTTGCATGTAATCGCCAAAGCGTTCAGTGGTGATACAGCTATTATGGCTGGGAAAGTACTCTTCTGGCCTTTAAAACCACAAATAAACGCGCTCCGCTTTGTTGTCAGTTCGAACAGCTTTTCAAAGGCCTTTGGATTTTCTATCTATCTCGTATTTGCCGGAACAGCAATCAGCATGTTGCTAACCCTAATAACGAGTTATCCATTATCCAAAACACGGATCAAAGGCCGCAAGTTTCTACTGTTGTATTTTGTTTTTACCATGCTTTTCAGTGGGGGCTTGGTTCCAAGTTATCTCTTGCGCTATGAACTTGGACTAATCGACACCTATTGGGCTGTTATTTTACCAGGTCTTGCGGTATTTAATATGCTCATCTTCAAAAATTTCTTTGAGCAAATCCCGGATAGCCTTGAGGAATCAGCATCTATTGACGGCGCAGGCAATTTGACGATTATGATGCGAATATACTTGCCATTATCCATGCCTGCAGTCGCTACGCTAACGCTATTCTACGCTGTGGGCTATTGGAACAACTATTTTGGTCCAATGATCTATCTCACGAATTCCGCAAAATATCCCCTGCAATTGTATCTTCGATCGGTCATACATCTGGCATCACTATCTGATGTCGAAAAGTCAACGACGGATATCGATCTACTCATGAACGTTGCTACTGAATCAGTCGTAGCATCTACGGTTATCGCCTCAACACTACCAATACTTATCCTTTATCCTTTTTTGCAGAAGTATTTTGTCAAGGGTATGATTATCGGATCGGTTAAAGGATAACACCGATCAAGAATCGCGATATTCACGCAGCAGTGCGCGCGAACTGCTGCCAGAATATATACAAGAACACGAGGAGGAGTTATCAATGAAGATTGAAATGAAAAAAGCACTTAGTCTGATCATGATCCTGACACTCATCGTTGTCAGTGCGGCATGCTCAAATACCAGTACGACCACAACTACAACCAGCGGTTCATCAACAACGGCCACAACCAAAAAAACAGAAACATCAACAACACAAAAAGAGGAACTACCCGAATTAAAGATTCTAACGGCATACAGTGCCATCGACATGAATACATACCCCAATTACCAGGATGTTGTTGATTTGACAGGATATACGGTCAAGTATGATAATCTACCCGCTGAAGATGCTATCTCAAAAGTCAACATGGTCTTGGCGACAGGTGGTGGATATGACATTATATATGTTCCCGCACCATCTTCAAACTACTTTAAATATGCCAAGGAAGGGGCCATTCAAGATTTGACAGATCTGATTGACACATATGGCCAAAACTACATAACCGCTATGGATGGGTATAAGTTCATCGATCCATTACGCATTGACGGCAAAGTCTTTTGCCTGCCTCAACCCAATCCTGGAGCATATCTTGCTTCTGGTAATTTCATCCGTAAAGACTGGCTTGATTCCATAGGCATGGCGATACCCCAAACCACAGATGATGTCCTTGACGTTTTAAGAGCGTTTAAAGCTGAAAATCCCGGCAACGTAGATCCGTGTATACCATATGTTCAAGGCAACAATCTATTCCCAGAGATGTTCGCTGGCGCTTTTGGTGTGGCCACGGAGTATGTTATCGAGGATGGGCAACTTATTTCACGTTATCGTTCCGAATCGATGAAAGACTATCTCAGCTATATGAACACATTATTCACAGAAAAACTGCTGGATAACGAGTTCCCTATCAACACAAGTGAAGTGACCAACAATAAAATATTCTCCGGAAAAGCAGGTTTATTCTCTTACAGCGTCTGGGGCATTAGCGGAATGGTTAATGCGTTCAAAGAGAATTTACCCGATGCCGAATATGTACTGATTGGATATCCTAAGGGTCCGGATGGGCAGCAAGGCGTTGCAGTAGCACAGGGTTATTATGGTTTCAATGTTGTACCGAAATCATCGCCGAACGCCGAACATGTCGTGAAGTATGCGAATGCGCTATATCAAGAAGATAATTTTGTCAAAATATATGATGGCCATGAGAATGTCCATTGGAAATACGATGACAATGGCAACATGACACCCATTCAGCCAGCATTTGGTGATGAGCGTTCTATCGCGAGTTATATTCTAGGTATTGGTGAAACGTGGCAGTTGAAATACTGGACCATCCGACTACAAAAAGATGCAAACCTATATGAATGGTTTTATAAGATGCAAGACTATGCAGATATGCGCGTCTTCAATGCCCCAGATTTAGCACCAGGTTTTGATAGTGTTCTGTCTAGCAAAGATGAACTGACAGAGTTGGCAACTGAAAATATAACCAAATTCATTTCAGGCAGTTTGTCGATCGCCGATTACCAGTCCTTTCTTGATGCGTATATGGCGGCTGGGGGTGAACAGGCAGAAAAAGACCTTGCTGAATGGTATGTACAAAACAAATAGGTGCATCGTATTCGTCAGATATATATGAAATTATTTTAAGTTTAACGCGTAGATGATCGGGGAGAATCCAAGATGGATTCTCCCCGATTGGGAGTAAATTATGATAAAACTCTGTGCATTGGGCGACAGTATAACTGCAGGCATAGGGGTTCCTGTAGGACAGTTAAAATGGACAGATATGATTGAACTGGAATTCCCAGATGTACAAGTTGTTAATCTGGGAGTTGGTGGAGAAACATCAACCCAGGGATTGTTGCGAATACAATCAGTATTAAATGAGTGCCCGCGTATTGTCACGATTCAATATGGGATGAATGATCACTGCCTTGATGCATCTGGACAAGCAAAAGTTTCATTGAAACAGTTTAGAATCAACCTCGATACGATGGTCTGCCTATTAAAGAACGAACGATATATTATTTTTATTACAAATCATCTGATCATTGAAGGAAATGATCAGGAATACTATTACCGACGGCACCCACGCTCAGCATATTGTGAAGTTGGAGGAGCAAATGCTTTTCTTAGCCATTACAACCAGGTTATTCGTGATGTCGCCCATTCAACATACAGCGGGTTAGTTGACATGGAAAAAATATCATCTACTTATAATCCACTGCTCTTTCTACGAAGTATGCAAACAGAGGGTATTGACGACGGTGTTCATCCACATACTCTTGGTGCACGTGTATATGCCGAATCAATGATCTACCAACTTAATAATAATCAATCAGACTGGAGGGAAGGTCATGGACGCTAACGCACATAATCTTGTTGCAGACATCGTGGTTCTCGGCGGTGGAATGGCCGGTATATCCGCAGCTATAAGTGCTGCCCGGGCAGGATGCAAAACGCTAATTATTGAGCGCAGGACTAGTTTAGGAGGGATGGCAACTACAGGATTGGTTATGCCTTTCCTGGGTGTATTTAGTAAGGGTCGTAAAATTATCGGTGGAAACTTGGATTATATTCTTCAAACCCTAAAAGATAATTTTCCGTTCAGCGTCACGAAACTTGCATTTGATCCAGAAGCAATGCGGCATACCCTGGATATCATCGCTGACAATTACCAGATTGATATATTGCTGGATACATGGGTTACGGATATTGTCATGCGATCCAACACTGTTGCTGCTGTCAAAATATATAACAAATCCGGAGCTGGTATTGTTACGGCGAGGCAATTTATTGATGCTACAGGCGATGCCGACATTGCGTGCATGGCCGGTATACCATGCAAGGTAGGCAGAGACAATGATGGCAAGACTCAAGCATATACACTTCGTTTCATGATGGGAAATATTGATGCCAACCAAGCCCAGCCCTGGCTTAACGAGCGTGACAAGGAAAAGGGCTTCCTTGATTTGTTAGAAACATATGCAAAACGCTACCACGTTCCGATCCTCGACATGCATTTTCAGAATTTTGAAGTGCCTGGTCGCAAAGATGTCCTAGTCTTTAATGTACCACGCATTATCGGGATTGATGGCATTGATGGCTGCAGTCTTAGCGAAGGCTACCGCCGAGCACGCAGGATCATTCGTGTTTACGCCCGAATAATGCGTGAAAATGTGCCAGGATGCGCACATGCCTACATCCTAAGCACGGCTGAATCTTTAGGTGTCCGCGAAAGTCGACGCATTGTTGGATCGTATATTCTGACAGGTGATGATGTGATTCAAGGCAAAAAATTTGCAGATGCCGTATGCGGCAACTGCTGGTGGATCGATATTCACAATCCGCAAGGGAAGGGTGTTTCAGAAATGGTCGGCCCCAAAGGCGGTCATAATGACATTCCATACCGTGCATTATTCAGTGACCAAGTTGATAATCTATGGGTTGCAGGTCGATGCATATCAGCGACCCATGAGGCACTGGCTTCTGCAAGAATCATGCCCACTTGCATAGCAACCGGTCAGGCAGCAGGCACCGCTGCCGCCATAGCAAATCAGAAGAATACAACTGCTTCACTGATTGATATATCAGAACTACGCAGGAAACTTGTTCAGGATGGCGCAATCATCACAGGTATTAACTTATGCGATGGTCATCCACCATGCTGACATCAAAAGAACGAATCTTACGGTGTTTGCATCATGAGCCTATTGACAGAGTTCCAATATCAACATATGAATTGGTGGGCTGGAACTTGGATTCGTGGGAAAATAGAACACCAGCTTACCACCAGTTAATGGAAGTGATTCGCAAAAAGACAGACTGCTTTTATATGGCTAATCCAACATTGATCGAGCCATCCAATCCATATATTCAAACCGAATCTAGAGTAATTGGACGACAAACTTTTACGACAACCACATTTACACATAGGCATGGTTCGTTTTCCGCTCAGTATCGCCAAGACGCTGGCCTGCATACACGTTGGAAGATACGGCATCTATTAAATGAGATTTCTGACATTGATGATTATCTGTCTATCCCCTATTTTGAACCAAGTATTGACATGTCATCATTCAACCGGCAAAAAGAAGATCTTGCCGATCATGGCGTCATGATGATCTCGTTATCTGATCCTGTCAGTTTGGCCGCTTCATTATTTGGCATGGAAGCTTTCTTGGTCTATGCAATAACCGAGACATGTGAGATGATCCGTCTCATGGATGCATTGTTCGAACGTCAAATGCTGATCCTGAGTAAAATATTACATCATCCAGTTACAGATGTTATGTTTCGGATCTGTGGCCCGGAATATGCTACGCCGCCATTTTTGCATAAAGAATACTTCCCCGTATTTGTCACAAAATATGTGAAAAAAATGTGTCACGCAATTCGCCAGGCCGGAGGAATTCCAAGAATCCACTGCCACGGAAAGATCTCTGAGATAATTGACGAATTTGCCTTAACGGACGCGATGGCATTGGATCCTCTTGAACCGCCGCCTGATGGCGATATTCCGTTAAAAATGATAAAGCAACGCTATGGCAAACAATTCTGTTTATTCGGAAATATCGAACTAAAAGAACTTGAATATTCAGAACCTGCGAGAATAGATGCTCTGGTGAAGCATGCTATGGAAGATGCAAAAAACGACAGCGGTTTTGTGCTCATGCCAACAGCTGCGCCGATTAATGACGATTTATCCCCCACTACAGAACGCAATTATTACCAATTGATTGAAAGTGCGTATCGGTATGGCACCTATTTTTAAACACGCGAGGTAATGTCTATGACGAACATTGATATCAACTATTATCCTTTTTTAATAACGCTATCCGAAAAAGATGGTAGTATCAACCAAATAACCTATCAACAGCAAATACTCATAGATCACAGCAAACTCTGGAATATCCGCCTAAATCATAATGGCGAGGATATCAGGGTTGAGCCATCTGATCTTTTGTTTACACGAATCTCCCGTGAGACTCCATTTTCTACAACGGTTTACTGGAAAACAGCGATATTGTCTGTTGCTGTTCGCCTATTATCAGAAGATGGGCAGATATGTTTCTATATCCATGTTGATTGCCACCAGAATGACATCACGATTGCCGACATCCAGTTTCCCATCCTCAACTGCATGCCAATATCAGAACAAGGCAAGGATGATTACCTATTGCTGCCATGGCAAAACGGCTGGGTTATCAAAGATCCTGTGCGTAATCTTTTACAGAGAGAACAGCCATTACCATTCTGGCTTGGGCGTGGCGGAAAACGATATGAAAACGAATACCCCTCGCAACTATCTTTTCAATACACTGCTCTGTATAACGAATCACGCTATGGACTTTATTTTGCTACTGAAGATGGGGATGCCAGAATAAAGACAATCCGCTATCAGCCAGCACCATTAGGTGGCTTAAGTTATAGTGTTGTTCATTACCCAGAGAACATGCTGGCAACACAAACCTATACGCAACCCTATGCTGTGGTCATGACGATATTCAAAGGTGACTGGCAGACACCAACCACCATATATCGTTCTTGGGCTATCCAGCAAAAGTGGGCCCGCAAGCGCTTGACCGATCGAGCAATGCCAAAACAACTGGAGCAAATAGGGTTATGGCGTATCAATCACATGAACTATGCACTAGGTACCAGAACCCAAGAATATTTTGACACGACAGTAAAATTGCGTGATGTCGTCAATGCACCGGTTGGCCTGCATTGGTACGGTTGGAATATGGGCGAGCACGATATTGATTATCCTGAATATATCACCGAAGCAAAAAGGCTAGAAAATTGGCCTCAGCAGCTAAAATGCTGGAATCAACGTTTCGCGCAAGCTGGTATTGTAAAGATCCCATATGTAAATGCTAGATTATGGGACATCCATACTAAAAGTTGGCAAGCTGAAAATGCGCCAGCAGCAGCTTTAGTTGATGAAATTGGTCAACTCTATCGTGAACCATGGAAAAACAACAATTTACGACCAATGTGTCCGGCTACAGAGCAATGGCAGCAAAAAGTATTTGAGTTTTCAATAGAGACCATGGAAGACTTAGGATTTGATGGTTTGTATCTCGATCAGATAGCCTCCTTCAATGCAACGTTATGCTTTAATCCTAAGCATCCTCATCCTCAAGGTGGTGGTTCTTGGTGGAACGACTCATATCACACGATGATGCGAAAAATTCGGGAAACTGTTGGTCCGAATAAAATACTGACAACAGAATCTTGTTGCGAAAGCTATGTGGATTGCTTTGACCTGTTCTTAATCTTGGACACCAATATGCAAGGTTCCGGATTCAATGCCATAGCAGGTGGTGAAAACTGCGAGTCCGTCCCGCTTTTCAATATGATCTACGGTGGCTATGCATTGTGCTATGGCTCAATTTGTCGTTTTAGCGATCCTATTGAGATCTTTACATTTAACTTCATCCGTAATATTCTTTGGGGATTTATACCAACCGTTGAAGGCGGTGATGCATCTGATCTGAATGGTGAGACTATCTCAGATTATTTATCTGTTCTTCTGTCAGGTGTTCATTTCTACCAAAAAAACAGATCGTTTTTATGGCACAGCCGACTGCGTCAGCTTTGTCGCCTTCCCTGTGATCCAATTAGTTTCCAGTTCAGGATTCGACAAAGCAATGTGTTATATCAAAAAGAATATCCTGGTGTATATGCTGTGATCAGAGAAGATAATGCTGGAAATACATATTGTTTAGGGTATAATTTCCTTGACCGGAAACAATCTGTCTTGCTTTTTAAAAAACAATACATAATAGAACCAAAAGCGTTCTTTATGATTGACTCGGAGTCTTAATGTTATGAACCAACGCGAAAACATGCTGCGCACGATCCGTTTCGAGCGCCCCGACTATATTCCGATGTCGTTTCACATCAACGCCGCCTGCTGGCAGCACTACGACCAGGAGCAGCTGCTCGACCTGATCGAGGACCATCCTTTCCTCTTCCCCGGCTTTATACGGCCGGCCCTTCCGTTCAAGCCGGAGTTTGCCCGCGTCGCCCGCAAACACGAACCCTACCGGGACGATTTCGGCTGCTTGTGGCAGACCACCGACGACGGCATCACGGGAACCGTGACCGGCCACCCGCTCGCTGACCTGGCGGACTATCCCGATTACCGGTTCCCGGATCCTGAAACGTGCTGCGGCATCGGGCCGATCGATTGGGAAGAGATCGCCCGGGATATCCGCAAGGCCAAGCACGAGGGCCGTTTCACCAGCGGCGGCCTGCGCCACGGCCACACCTTTCTCCAACTGAGCGACCTGCGCGGCTACCAGAACCTGCTTTACGACATGGCGGATGACGAGCCTGTGCTCTGGGACCTGATCGAACGCCTGGAAGCCTTTAACCTGGCGATCATCCGGCATTACGTCGACCTGGAGGTCGACATGGTCGCCTATCCCGAGGACCTGGGGATGCAAAACGGCCCGATGCTGTCTCCTTCCCATTTCCGCCGCTACATCAAGCCCAGCTACCAGCGCCTGATGAAGCCGGCCCGCGACAAGGGCCTAATCGTCCACATGCACTCGGACGGGCATCTGCACGACCTGATCGACGACATCATCGAAGGCGGCGTCGACGTGATCAACTTGCAGGACTTGGTTAACGGGATCGACTGGATCGCGGCGCGCTTTGCCGGCAAAACCTGCGTCGATCTGGACATCGACCGCCAGCAGATCACGCCATACGGCACGCCGGCCCAAGTCGACGAACTATTGCGAAGCGAGATCCAAAAAATCGGACGCCGGGAAGGCGGCCTGATCCTGACCTTCGGCCTCTACCCCGGCACGCCCGTCGCCAACGTCAAGGCCCTGATGGACGCCATGGAGCGTTACGCCTTCCTCGCGTAGGAAAATATCTCGGGAGGTTTTGCATGGATTATGATCTGGTCATCCTCGATGCGAGCGGCGCGGCCCTGGGCTTTGCCGAGGCCCTGCAAGGCCAATATCGCGTGCTGGTGCTCAACCGGACGGCCATGGTCGCCGCCGAGTTCATCAACGCCTTCCGGCCCTGTCCGGGACGTGTGACCGCAGACAGCCCGCCGGCCCGGTCGATCCTGTCCGGCCTCGAGCAGGAGGGGTTTCTGGCGTTCGATCAAGTTCGCCATTATTCCGCCGGTCCGCTGCTTTATCATGCGTTCAGCCAGCTGACCTGTGACCAGCTCTATGAGACCGACCTTCTGGCCGTGGAACCTGTACCTGGCGGTTATGCGCTCGACATCGTCAACCGTTCCGGCATGCGAAAAATCAAGACCCGTGTCCTGGTCGACACACGCGAACCCGCACTGCCCAACCACAGGACCTTGAATGCGATTCTGGTCAGCCGCGATCCGGCTGCCCCGCCCCCTCCGGACAACGACGCCATGACCTTTTTTTGTGAAACGGACCCCAACCCGCCCACATGCATCCTGCAGCTGGGCTGTACCCGGGGCGAAACGCTCTTTGCCGCCCGGCACCGCCTGATCGAAAGCTGGCAGCAGATCGCAATGCAACATCCTGCCTGGCGAATCGCCGCGATCGCCCTGGCGTTTGCCGTCATCCCCGATGCATCTGCACCCGGATCCATTGAGCATCCCACCGGCCTGATCCTTCTGCCTTCGGCCGCCTTTCCCAACCTCCTGGCCGCGATCGACGCCGGTTATCGCCTCGGAAAGGAGCTGACCCTATGATTTGCCGCTATCTTGAGAACAACCGGCTTGTCGAAGCGCCGGCTGACGAATCGGTTTTTACCGAACACATGCCCCTGATCGTTGTCGGCGTCGGTACCGCCGGCGCCTATGCCGTGCTGGCCGCAGCCAGACTCGACATCGCAGTCCTGGGCATCGACTTGAACAGCGGTGCCGGTGGCATGGGCACCTATGGCTACGTATCCGGCTACTATTACGGTGCCGCGGGCGGCTTGCACCTGGAGATCGACCAGCAGGCGGAGCAGCTGCGCGACGCGCTGTTCGTCGACACGGTCGAAGCCAAACGCTACCTGCTCGAAAAAGAAGCCCTGTGCTACGGTGCCCGGCTCTGGTTCGAAGCGCGGCTAACCGGCGTTTATCTCGAGCACCAAACCGTGTGCGGAGTCCGAATCCTGGCCGGCGGTCAGATCCGCCACCTGTCCTGCGATGTCGCCATCGACGCGACTGCAGAAGCCGAACTTTGCCGTATGGCCGGCTGCGCGCTGCTCGGCGGCCGCCAGTCGGACGGCAAGCTGCGCCCGTTCACCAGCGTCAAGGTCTGGCTGAACGAAGACGGCCAGATCGCCCGCACCAACCACGACAGCGGCTACATCGACCCGTACGATGCCAGTGCCGTGACCTGGGGGATTCTCCAGGCTCACGCCAGTCAGCTGCTGCCCGAGTTTCATCTCCAGCACGGAAAAACCCTTTTTCTGGCGCCCCAGATCGGGATCCGCGAGGGGATGCGCATCGAAGCCGAAACGACCCTGGACATGGCCGGTATCCTCGACGGCCAGCTGGCGCCAGACCCCCTGTTTCACGCTTACGCCGACTTTGACAAGCACGGCAAAGACAACGCGCTCGAATCCGACACCATGCTCGACTGGACGGTCGCCTGCAACCTGAGCACGGTCTGCGCCGCGGTTCCGGTGCCGGCATCCGCCCTGATCCCGCGCGGCTTTGACTCGTTGCTGGTCGCCGGCCGCCATCTGGGCGTCGACCACGATGTGGCAAGCCTCGTGCGCATGAAGCGCGACATGCATCGCTGCGGCGAGAGTGCCGGCATCCTGGCCGCCCTGGCGATCCAGCACGGCTGCCAGCCGCTCGATGTGCCGTACGCCGAGATTCGTTCGCTTCTCCTGGCGACCGGCTGTCTCAACCCGGCCCACGATGTCGGGCTGCGCTTCGACGACAGGGAACGGCGGGAAACGGTTATCCTGATCACCGACCTGGACGCGCTGCGGGAGGCCCTGGCCAGCGACAAGCCGGGCATCGCCCTGTTCAGCTGCCGCCAGAACCGAAGCGAGATCATTCGAGCCGCCCTGCATCAATGGCTGGCGGTCCCGGATCCGCTCCTGTCCGGCAACAGCGCCCTGGCCCTGGGCCTTCAGGGCGACCCGGCCTGTCTGCCGGTCTTGCGCCGGATCATCCGCGAGCGGGACAGCTTCTATTACAAGGACTGCCGCCGGACCAACCAGCTGCGCAGTGCGATCGCGATCTATCTTGCCGGCAAACTGGGGGACATAGCGGCGCTTCCCCTGCTCGAGACGATCCTGTGTGACCAGGCAGAATACGAACGGCCCCTGTACCACGAGATTCGCGAAACCAGTTACAAATTCAACCCGACCCAAAACTTCAACCTGGTTTATTTTCAGATCGTCTCCCACGCGGCCATGGCGGTTCGGCGCATCGGCGAACGGCAGCCGGAATTAAGGGAACGGAGCCGCCAAATCCTTCGCGAGGCGTTCGCGTCCGACCGGCATATCCGGCTGACGACCACCATGCCGCCGGGAACGTATGAATACGCCCAGATGGACAACATCCGCCAGGCAGTGCTGGCGGATCTCACCTAGCGGATCGTCTCCCCGATCAGCGAGGTGAGGCTGCGGATAAAGTGCGCCGCCATGACCGGCTGGCCGTCGTCGTTGGGGTGGAGCTGATCCGGCAAGAAGGTCCGTTCGTCCGGTCCGAACAGGTCGAGGCCGTCTATATAGTGGATGTTGCGGTCGCCGTACTGGCGGCAGGCGTCGACGACATCGGCCAAGATGACGCGCATCTCTTCCAACGTCAGACTCAAATCGGTCATCCGCTTCGCTTCACGCGGCGGGCTGTAAATCGGGGAAATCACCACCAATGGGATATCTGGGTGCTTTTCGCGGATCAGCTGAACCAGCCCGATCGCACAAGGGCCGAACGTCCGGTTGGACAGCCGGCCCACATGGGTGTTGATCCCCAGCTTGAGTGTAACCAGGTCTGCCGGCAGGTCGCGGATCATGCGGCCGATCATCGGCTCCAGGACGCACTGGCCGGAAAAACCCAGGTTGGTTAGGTGCCAACCAAGCTGGCGGGCCGCAAGGCCGGGCCAGATCCGGGAGGGTGTGGCGGCCGCCCCGGCGTGGCTGATCGAACTGCCGTAATGAACCCAGCGCGGCCGGGTGTCAGCCGCCGGACTTACCCGTGCGCCTGGATTGGCCAGGAGCGCGCGCAGGCCGAACGGCATGCGCGGGTCGAGCCAGATTTCGACCAGCCGCGTACCGCTTCCCGGCAGGGCGATCACCGTCAAATAGTCCCCCGGTTCGGTCTGGTCAGCAGATAGCGTGATCGTTTCGCTGAATGATTTGTCCACGAAGACATCCAGCTTCTGTCCAGGGCGAACCCCGACAAGATCCAATCCAATGTGTGCCGCGTCTGTCTGAAACGTCAAACGAACGCCTGAGGCGGCGGCGGCGACGGGCGAATCACCTTCGGTCAGAAACGGGTATAAACGTCTGCGCTCGATCGGGACGCGCCAGGGATAGACGGCGCCATCGAGGCGCTCTAGCGAGACGGCGCCCTCAAAGGTGCACCGGTCCAATCCATTTTCGATCAGTTGCAGGTTATCCATCGCGTGTCCTCGCCTTCTTTCATGTGATAAAAAAAGCCACAGGCAAATGCCTGTGGCCATTATAGCAGAAGCGGGAACGGACGGTATCAGGCAGCTGGTTCTTCCAGGATGCCGACAAACAGCGGCATACCGTTCTGAACATCGTAGATGCCGTAAACAAACGGGCGGTTGAAGTCGATGCGCCGCGGCGGATCCGGTATCGCCGTCTTGCCCATCTCAACCGCGGTAACAGCGGCGGCCTCCGTGCCCTTCTCATCGACCCGGATGTAGGTCTTATGCTTGACGTCGTTGATGAACAGGTCCTTGGCGCGGTCCGCGTTCATCAGGGAAAAATCGGCCTGCCCGTTGAAGGCGATCCCCATGCCCATGCTGATCAGTTCTTCGCGCAGGGAGTTGTCGTAACGCACTTCGAACTTGGGCAGATAGAGGTCGATCTGCTCCGTCTCGCCTGCGGCCAGCAAGACGGCCAGGCGGCCAAACAGCACGGTGTCGCTCTGCGTGTCCAGCCAGTCGCGCGGGCTGGTTCCCTCCGGGGGCAACAGGGCGAAAAAGGCAAACTGGCCGTCGTCGTAGGGCAGGGCAATGCCCTGGGCGGCGTCGAGCTCAAAGGCGGTGATCCGGTCCGTGCGGTGCATGAACTTGGCTTTCACGCTGCCGTCCGGAGCCTTGAAGTCCATCTCCTGGGTCTGTTCTGTCAAAAAGGGCGTCTGCCAGTCCGAGACGAAATAGATCGTGTTGATCAGGTACATGACCACAAAGGCCGGGATCTCCTCGATGATCGTCTCGATCTTGCCGTGGGTGGCCTCATCGACCCAGCCGTTGATGATGCCGACCGCTTCGGGGACCCTGAAATCCAGTTTGCTGGCCCCGGCTTTGTAATAGTCGGCGTTGGTCTGCAAAAACGCCGGATCCGGCACAAAGCCCTGGTCAAACCAAATCGAATTGGCGACTTCCAGCGAGGTCTTCTTACCGTTCTGGGTCAGCTTGGCGATCCAGGCCTGGCTGGCCTGGTTAACCGCTTCAACCGGGATGTCTTTTTCCGCCAATACCTGCAGCATCGCGTCACGTGTCTCGTTGTCCGCACCGTTCAGGGTCATCGCCAGGGCCAGGAAGACGGAGGCCGGCGAGATCAGGATATTGCCTTCGTTGCGAACGGATTCCCGCAGCAGGGTCATTGAAAAGCGGTTGACCGCATTGACGACCTGGCTGTCGGGCGGACTGTTGACCGTCTGCCAGGCGGACGATTGGACGTTGGCCATCAGGTCGACGGCCTGCTTGCTGACAGGCGGTGTCGTCTCTGTCGGTTCGGTTGTCGTCGGCGCCGGGGTGCAGCCGGCCAGTAAAATCAGGGCCATAAATCCGGCCAAAGCCATATGCCATGCCTTTTTCATCTCGATCACCTTCTTGCATGTAAGTCCGGGATCTATTCATAGATTAGACGCTGGCGAGGCGTGTTTGTTCCGAAAAAAGGCCCGGATCCAAAGGGAATCCAGGCCTTTGACGGAGCAATCGGCAACGCTGTTAAATTTCGGGGATGGTGATCTCGATTTCGCGGCCCAGTGCAGATGACTTGGCGATACCGTCGATGATCGCCTGGTTGTACAGGATCTGGGCGGACGGGACCGGCGCCGGGGTGCCGTTCTTAACCGCATCCAGGAACGTGCGGATCTTGAGGTCGAACAGCGACACGCCCTTGGTGTCGATAATCGGGACCACGGTCTCGGTCTGTTCGCCGCAGACTTCGTGGTAGATCTTCATCGCACCGCCGACCGTGCCGTTCCAGCAGTCGGTCGAGGGGATACGCAAGCCGCCCTTGGTGCCGAAGATCAGGGTGTCGCCGGGGGTGTCCATATGCATGGCCCAGGCAATGCGGAAGTCGAGGACAATGCCGCCCTCGAGGCGGACAAAGGCGGCGGCAAAGTCGTCAACACCGAATTTCTTGGCGTATTCCGGATGGCCGGTTTTGACGTAGTTGCTGTAGTTCGGGTCGGTGCCGAAGAACGCGGACTTGTAACCGGAGACGGTCAGCGGCTTGGGGTAGCCAATTGCGTTCAGGACCATGTCCAGCGAATAGCAGCCGATGTCGCCCAGGGCGCCGATGCCGGCGGTGTTTTCCTCGATGAAGGTGGTTCCGAAAGGCGTCGGGATGCCGCGCCGGCGACCGCCGCCCGTCTGGATGTAGTAGATCTTGCCGAGGGTGCCGGATTCGACGATCTTCTTGATCATCTTCATGTTCTCGTCGAAGCGGGGCTGGAAACCGATCGAGAGCACCTTGCCGCTCTTCTTCTCGGCCCGCATCACCTCGATCGCCTCTTCGGTGGTGACCGTGAACGGTTTTTCGAGCAGCACGTTGACACCCTTGTTCAGCGCGTAGATCGCCGGAGCCGCATGCTGGCGGTTGTAGGTGCAGACGCTGACCGCGTCCAGCTTGAGCGACGCGTCGTCGAGCATTTCCTTGTGCGAGGGGTAATCGGTCTTGACCCCTTCGACGCCGTGCTTCTTGAAGAAGGCCGCGGCTTTGCCGGGGATCAGGTCGGCCGCCGCCACGATCTCCACGTCCGGCTGGTTGAGGTAGGCCTGGATATGGGCGCCGGCGATCCAGCCCGTCCCGATAAAGCCGACACGCAGCTTCCGGCTGGTATCGATCGTCTTGACTTCCTGGTTCTCCTCGAACGCATTCAGTATCGACTTCTCATTCTTCATGTGTGGTTCCTCCTAGTGTGTATTTACTGGCATCTCTATTCGCTGCAGGCGCCTTGGCACCTGATAACCAGATCCGATCAGGTGACGAATTGGCGCAGGTAATCGCCGCTGACACGCAGGCTATCGAACGGATCGCCCGGACAGGTATCCTGCTCGACGACAAAATAACGGACGCCGCACTGCTCGGCCGTCGCGATGATCCCGGGCATGTTCATGTTGCCCTGGCCGATCTCGGCAAAGCGCGGTTCGTTGTCCACGATCGCCATGTCCTTGAGATGCAGGATATCGATCCGCCCTTTAAGCTTTTCGATCCACCAGCGCACGTCGCCGCCGCCGCGCTGCACCCAGTAGGTATCCAGGACAAAGGAGGTCGCTTGGGGGTCAAGCCCTGAGACAAGCTGCTCCATCAGGGTCTTTTGGCCCATTTTGGCGAACTCGAAGCTGTGGTTGTGGTATGTGAATTTGAACCCGTGCTGGCTGATCTTGCCGGCGATATCGTTGGCCAGCCGGATAAATGTCTCCAGACCCTCTCGCGAATCGCGGTAGGCGCCCGGCATGCCGCCAATGCCGATGTTGGTCGTCCCAAGCGCCCGGTGGTTGGCCATCACGGTTTCGAGGTCGGTCAGCATCTGGTCCCAGCTGTCGTGCGTGCCGACCACCGTCAAACCGTGTGCTTGCGCCAGGCGCCCGAATTCGTCATACGGGATCCTGCATCCGGCGGTCTGCACCTCGTCGTAGCCCAGTGCCTTGATTTTGGCAAAGCTGGCCGCGATGGCGGCCGCGTCTGTCATTTGTTCGCGGATGGTATAAAGCTGAACACCGAACTTTTTCATGTTTCCGGCCCGTTCCTTTCGTCTTGTCAATCGTTGCGGCTGCCCCTGTATGCGTTCACCTCTACACTAAAACAACGCCCCTGTTTCGTCAAGAAAGATATCAGGATGTCCGGCGCTACAACCAGTCTACGCGATCGAACCCGTTCCGGCAAGGCGCATCCGGGGTTGGTTCGGCCATGTCAAAACCGGCTGCTCATGTTATCATGAGATCAGATAAGGCAACCGGACGAACGAGGTGACCGCCATGGATAAAAAGCAAAATCAACCCAGCCGCGCGCGCGTGCTCTATTATGGCCTTGCCAGCCCGCAGCAGGAGTTCAAGCTGCGCCAGCTGCTCACAGGGCTTGGCATCCGCTGGAAACGGGTGGATGCCCGGGATCTGAACCAGACGGTCGGCAGCCTGGCGGAACTGGACGCGCCTGTCGCCGGCACGGTCCCGGACCCGGCCACGCCGCCGGCGGAGTCAATGATCGTGATGCACCAGCTGTCAGACGACCAGATCAACGCCCTTTTAGGCCAGATCCGGCAAAGCGGCCTAAACATCGGCTTGAAAGCCGTTGTAACCGAACATAACCGAGCCTGGACGTTCCTCGACCTGGCCGCCGAACTGCGCCGCGAAAACACCTTCATGCAGCGTTTCATGGCGCTGCGCAGCCTGGTCAAAAAGGGCGACACCCTGCTGACACAAAACCCGGACAACCCCGAGCTGGCCCAGGCCATGGCCGAAGCCCGCCAACAGCTGGCCGCCGCCCAGGGACCAGACGAGATCGATATGCGTCCGTTCGTAGCCGCCGGGCAGAAGCTGGCCGCCTTGCTGCAGCAGCTGGAGCCGGCAGATCCTGGCCTTTGAATGCGTTTTAAGGTTGCAAAACCCGATCGAATCATTAAAATAATAACAGAAGCGGCGATCTTGCCGCTGTGCCAGTCACCAGGAGGTGCAAGGGATGGCAAACGACGTGTTTGGCGGTCTGGGCGGGCTCATGAAAGGCTTGTCTGGTTTTATGCCCCAGGACGATCCCGATGTGCAGATCATGAAACTGCAAAGCGATGTCAGCGACTTGAAACAGCAAGAACAAGAAATTTTCGCCCAAATCGGCCGCCAGGCCCTGGCCAGCCAGGGAGCAGCGGCTTTCGGTGAACTTGGCGACAGGCTGAAACTGGTGCAGATCAACCTGGCAGCTGCCGAGCAAAAGGCGCGGACGCTGCAGGCGGCTAAGGAAGCAAAACAAAACGCGTTCACCTGCCCTTCCTGCGGCCATGAGAACCCGGACGGCACCAAATTCTGCCAGGAATGCGGCACCCGGCTGGGTACTGCCGCAAAAACCGCCTGCACCGCCTGCGGGGCTGAACTGGCGCCCGGGACACGCTTTTGCGGCGAATGCGGCGCCCGGCAGGAGGGATAGCGTGGCCAGTTACAAACAACCCTGCATCCATTGCGGCCAGCTGATCGATCGCGACGTGCGTTTCTGCCCCGGCTGCGGCAGCCAGAGCCCGTTTGGCTATGCCTGCCCGTCCTGCCTGAGACCGATCGCCAAGGCGCAGCGCCTCTGTGCCGGCTGCGGTCGGCCAACCTATGTCCCCTGTCCCCATTGCGGCCAGCTGACTTTTGTCCAGGATCACTGCGAGCGCTGCGGCCAGACCCTGATGGTCGCCTGCTCCAACCGGCGCTGCGGCGCCTTACAGTTCTTCCAGAATCAGACGTGTACCGCTTGCGGGAAAAAAATAAAAAACAAAATCGAGCAGAAACGGAGTTGATGATCCATGCTGAAATCCTTTACACGCAACTATGAGGACAATTCCACCGATGCCGGCTTCCAATTCACCTATTATTGCGACATCTGCAACGATGGCTTCAAAAGTTCCTTCATCCAGTCTGAAACATACAAGCGCGGTAAAGGTTTGCGCGGCCTGACCCAGGGAGCCGCCATCCTGGGCCGGCTCGTCGGCGGCAAGCTCGGAGACCTCGGCTATTCTGTCGAACATGGCGGCAGCATCCTGTCGGAACGTTTCGAAGGTATGAGCCCGGAATGGCAAAAAGAGCACGAAAAGGCCTTCGAGCGCGCTCAGAATGAAGCGCAAGAGCATTTTCACCGCTGCCATGCCTGCCATCGCTATGTCTGCGATGCCTGCTTCAACGAAGATGAGGGTCTATGCACGGACTGCGCGCCGCGCCAGGAAGTCTACGTGGCCAAAGCCAGGGCCGAAGCCATGCAGCGCAACATCGACGAAGCCGGAGAAAGCGCCACAGTTTGGAAAGGCCAGATCGAAAGCAAGACCACCATCTGCCCGGTCTGCGGCAAGCCTGCCGGCACCGGCAAATTCTGCAACAATTGCGGCGCCTCCATGGCACTCAAGGAATGCTCGCGCTGCGGCGCCAAAAACGCCCAGACCGTCAAATTCTGCAACAACTGCGGCGCGCCGCTGAACGCGCCGGCGCCAACGCCCGGCAAATGCCCCTCCTGCGGTGCGCAAAATGCGCCGGGCACCAAATTCTGCGGCGAATGCGGTACGAAGCTGAATGGCTGATCGGATCGGTGGCGGACGATGAACGGCGAACCCTATGAAGGCCAGCTGACCTCGCCCGGACTGAACGGGCCGGTCAAGCTGACGATCGGCGACGACGCACTCATCCTGGATAATGCACAAGATCTGTCGGTGCTGCCCTGCGCCGGCATCAGCGCCATTCAGCTGCAAGATTACGCCGTACACATCATGGCAGCCGGACAGCGTTTTGTCATCTCGCGCCTGGGGCAGGCCTGCCAATGGTTTTACGATGAGCTGGCTGCAGCCTACAACCGGTGTGTGCTGCGCGCCTTGTTCATTGACAAGGCCCCGTTGCTGACCACGACCGGTGCCATCGAATTCCACGAGTCCCAGGGAGGCTGGACGGAATCGGGACAGATCGCGCTGTTTGACGATTGCCTGTGCGTGCTGCCGCCTGACAGCCGAGCGCGCCGGCTGCCGCTAGCTTTTATAACAGCCATCGAACGGCAGCCATACGGCCTGACTTTCATACTCAGCAGCGGCGAAACCTGCCAGCTGGCGCACCTGGGCTATGACCTGGCTCCGCTCGAGCGTCAGCTCGACACCTGCCGGCGCGCGCTGGGCGAAAAAACCCGGACTGCCCGGCAGCAGATGATTCCCCAGTTCAGCCCAAGTCAGGCCCTGCAGGCAGCGAAGCTGCTTCCCGAAGGCCTGGCCGTGCCGCTTTCCGGCCTGCAGGCCGCTCTGCCAGCCCTGGCGCAGGCTGTTCAGGATCTGGCCTCTTCCCGGTTGGCCTGGTCCTGGCCCCTGATCCAGAAAGTGGGCGACCAGGACCAGTTATGCGTCGGTCTCAAGGAAACCGCTCCGGCTTCGGATGATAGCGAAGCCCAGCCGGATCAGCATCTCTGGGTTGTCGCACCAGGCCGCGGCGAGCAGACCGCCGCCGTCGAGCTTGCCCTGGCAGGCGACGAAGCCGCTGCGACCTATGTCTACCGGACAGATGGTTCTTTCACTCGGTTCCTGCCTTTGCTGAACCGAGCCTTTGAGGCAGCCGGATTCAGGCGGGAATTGCTCGCATTGACGGAACAAGAGCTTATGCAGGGACAGTATGCCGCCTACCGGATGCTGATCGAGCGCACGCCTGCCCTTCTGGAACTGCGCCGGCGCTACATCGGGCGGGTCGTGCACGCGAACCCAGCGAGTTGGGAAAACGGCCTGCGAAAACTTTTAGCTGCCCCAATGCCTGCTGCTAAAGATTCCGATCCGGTTTTCTGTTCCTGCTGCGGCGGCCGCCTGTCATCGCAAGCGGCTTTTTGCGGCCAGTGCGGCCGTCCGGTCCGGCACTAAATGACAAAGGAGACATGACCATGCTGACTTCACGAGACATCGCCAAAATGCTCGACCACTCGCTATTAAGACCCGAGATGGATACCGGGACGGTTCGCCAGGGCTGCGAAATCGCCCTCAAGTACGAAACCGCGACGGTCTGCGTCAAGCCCAGCGACCTGCCGATCGCCCGCGAGGTGCTTGCAGGATCGCCGGTCAAGCTCAGCACCGTGATCGGCTTCCCGCACGGCTCCAACCGCACCGACGTCAAGGTCTTCGAATCGGAGCGGGCCATGGACGATGGCGCCGTCGAACTGGACATGGTGATCAACATCGGGCGCCTGATCGCCGGCGACACGGCTTTTGTCGAACAAGACATCCGGGCCGTGGTCGAGGCCGCACACCGCCGCGGCGCGATCGTCAAGGTGATTTTAGAAAACGCCTATCTCAATGACGGGCAAAAGCGCACCGCCTGCCAAATCGCCGAACGGGCCGGCGCGGATTTTGTCAAGACATCGACCGGGTTTGCTCCCGGCGGCGCCACGCTCGACGATGTCGCCCTGATGCGATCCGCCGTGTCAGCCAATGTCCAGGTCAAAGCCGCCGGCGGCGTGCGCACGCTGGACGCCGTCCTGGCCTACCGGGCGGCCGGCTGCACGCGCTGCGGCGCGACCGCCAGCGCGGCGATCATGGACGAAGCGATCCGGCGCGAACAAGAAGGAATCCTGCACGAGATTGAAGGCTGAACAGACAGATTGCATCCGCAAACGATACGAGGTGAAAGACATGACGAAAAAGCTAGGCTACGACGACACCCCTTTCCTGCCCGGATCGCGCTATCGCGTCCACGACGACGACCGGCCGCGTCCGCCGGTCGTGACCCCGGGCGCAGCCCCGGGCCAGCCGCCCAGCGACGCCATCGTCCTCTTTGACGGCACGAACCTCGACCAGTGGGTCTCGAGCAAAGACGGCGGCAAGCCGACGTGGATCGTTAAGGACGGCTACATGGAAGCGGCGCCCCGCCAGGGCGGCGTCCAGACCACGGTTACATTCGGCGACTGCCAGCTGCATGTCGAGTGGGCCGCGCCCGCAGAGGTCTCGGGCGACAGCCAGGGCCGCGGCAACAGCGGCGTCTTCCTGATGGGCCTTTACGAGATCCAGGTTCTGGACTGCTATGACAACCCGACTTATGCCGACGGAGTGACGGGCAGCGTCTACGGCCAATGGCCGGCGCTGGTCAATGCCTGCCGCAAGCCCGGCGCGTGGCAGACCTACGACATCATCTGGGAGGGGCCGCGCTTTGAGGATGACAAGCTGGTTCGACCGGCTTTCGTGACAGTTCTGCTCAACGGCATCGTCGTCCAGAACCACACCCAGCTGCTCGGACCGACCACCTACCGCGACACGGTCCCCTACAAGCCGCATCCGCCGCAAGGCCCGCTGGCGCTGCAGGACCACCACAATCCGGTCCGGTTCCGCAACATCTGGTACCGTCCTCTGGGCGACAACAGCCTCTGATCAGGCCCTGAGGGCGCGGCCCAGACGCTCGATCTGGTCCGCCTGATACGCGAAAAAACCCAGCCCGGCAGCGCCCGCGGAACGTACCGCGCGCACGCTGTCGGGCAATTTTTCGTCGGCCAGCTGGATGATCGGGGCTACCGATGACGCGGTCAGAACCTTGACCAGCGCGTCCGTCTCCCGGGCCAGTGTTTCGGGCAGGAAGCCCTCCTGGCGGATCTGCTCCGGCGTCAGTCGGTCGGGATCCGTTCGGGTGTCCAGCCACGCAAGCGGCAGCCCTGTCGCCGCAGCGGCTTCCCGAAGCGGGATACCGCTATTAGCCGTCAGGGCTTCGAGCAGGCTGGCCCATTCGTGATTGAGGCAAGCTGGCCCGCTGTTTCCCGGATAGCGCCGGTAGAGCATCGGGGCTACCCAGTCCAGGCCGGCGACGGTCTCGGCACCCTGGCCGACCCAACGGGCCAGCGAGGCCGGAAAAATAAAGGCACCGACCGGGCAATCCGGCAGACGACGGCGAACCGCCCGAACCAGCTCGCGGTAATAGGCGCGCATGCCGTGACTGCGAAAGCCAAGCCAGCTGTCAAGGCCGGTCAGGATGTCCGGCAAACGCATTTTTCCCTGTCCATTCGCTACAATCGCTGCAAGCGATTGCACAGCGCGCAGCATCTGATCGGGATCGAAACCGGCCTTGGCCGCTTCCTGCTGGCAGCGGGGACAAAAACAGGTCAGGAACGCGTCAAAGGTTTCCCCGGAAGCGGGCGAGGCAAAGCGGGCGCCGTCGACAAACAGGCCCTGGACTTCTGCAACGGCCGCGGTTTCGACTGCTTCAGCCAGACGCGTTTGGCGCAAGTCCGGATCGTTGGGGCAGCCCGAACCGAACCAGAGCCGGGGTATCTGTCCGGTGTCGCGCGCCATGTGCGCTTCGCCGGTAAAGTCCCGACCCAGCGAAAAGGCGCCAAAACAGGTGTACAGGTCAAGACCTTGGCGGCGTATCGCTTTCTGGACAGCCGGATCCGGCCGGAGACCCGTAACTACGGCGCCGATGCCGGCCTCAGCCAGTCGAGCGGCGCAGTCAGCCGGATTTTCCCGGTCGATACCAAACATGTAGGTTTTCAAAGCGGCGTGCATCGCGTCCTCCTGGGCCGTTATGTTGTCTGTTTGACCTGGCTGGCCGGCTTGGCGCCGGCGGGATCCTTGTGCAGCGCCATGTCGCGCAGAATCGGGATCGTCAGGATCAACGACAGGGAAAACGAAAACAAATCCGAAATTGGCTGGCTGATCTGGATGCCCGTGACCCCGATGATGTGCGGCAGAACCAGCACGAGGGGTACGAAAAACAGCCCCTGGCGGGCCAGGGCCAGCACGGACGCCTTGGCGCTGGCCCCGATCGTCTGGGTCATCATCATGGCCAGGATCGTGAACGACAGCAGCGGCAAGGTCACGCACTGGAAGCGCAGCGCCGCCGTGCCGATGCGGATGACCTCCGGGTCGTCGGCGCGGAACAGGGCGATGATTTGCGGCGCGAATATGAGACCGGCCAGGCTGAGCAGGAGCAGAACCAGCGTCGAGCTCCGGACGCTAAACCAGAAAGCCCGTCGCACCCGGTCGTAGCGACCGGCGCCGTAATTGAAACCGCAGACCGGCTGAAAGCCCTGGCCGAAGCCCAGCAGCGCAGACAGGCCAAACATCAGGACCCGGGTGACGATCGACATCGCGGCGATAGCCGCATCGCCAAACGGTCCGGCGGAGGTGTTGAGCACGATCGCGGCGATGCTGGCCAGGCCCTGGCGCAGCAGGGTCGGCGAGCCGTTCTTGATGATGGTCGCGTGCAGGGCCGGAGACAAACTGAAATGTCTGAGCGAAGGCAGGATGTTACCGCCCCGGGCCGATTGCAGCAGCAGGATCGCAAAGCTGATCATCTGGCTGATCGCCGTGGCCAGCGCCGCGCCGCCGACACCCATCTCGAAGGTGTAGATCAGGAGCGGGTCAAGGGCAATGTTGAGTATGGCACCGGCCATGATCCCGACCATGGCGTAGGCCGCGCTGCCCTGGTAGCGCAGCAGGTTGTTGAGCACAAACGACGTGGCGATGAAAGGCATGCCGAGCAACAGGTAACGCAGATAGTCCGCCGCGTAAGGCGCGATCGTTTCGGTCGCGCCCAGCAGGCGAACCAGCGGATCGACAAAAAACGAACCGGCAATCGCCAGCAGCGCGCTCACGGCCATGGCCGTGAAAAAGCCCGTCGATGCCACCGTGACGGCCGCCTGGCGGTCCTGACGGCCCAGCAGACGCGACACCGTGTTGCCGGCCCCCTGGCCGAACGTAAACCCGATCGCCTGGATGATCGCCATGACCGAGAAGCAGATGCCCACACCGCCGGTCGCCTGGGTCCCCAGTCGGCTGACAAAAAAAGTGTCGGCCATGCTGTAGACCGCGGTCACCAGCATGCTGAGAATCGTCGGAACAGCCAGCGACATGACCAGTTTTTCGACCGGTTCATGCATCATGCGATTGTGCTTGGCTGCCGCTTGAGCCTGTTTGTCCATCGTTGCCCCGTTTCCTGGCATCCGCAGTTCCGGATATCCGATTCATCCATCATACCAGATAATCGGGGCGTGCGATCAGGCTTCAGGTCGTCTCATCCCATTCCGCAGCCAGGAGCTCTTCGAGCTTCAGGCTGTCCGCCTGTCGGTTTTGCAGCAGCAATGACACCAGGGGCTGACCCCGGCTGCGCAGTTCCTCCATCGGGACATCGGCCAGGATGACGCCCTTGTCCAAAACAACGGCGCGGCTGATCAAAGGCTCGGCCTCCTGGACCTGGTGCGTCGACAAGATCAGCGTATCCTTTTCGCCCAGCAAGCCTGCCAAAAGCCTCAGCGTGTTCTGGCGCGTCGCGGTGTCATGGCCGAGGAAAGGCTCGTCCATCACGTAATAGGGCCGGATGATGCCAAGGCCGCAGCACAGCTCGAAGCTGGCCCGCTGGCCCGTGGAAAAGGTGGTCAGCTTGCGGCCGGCGGGCAAATCAAAGAAGCGCACCAGCCGGTCGAAACGGTCCGGCCGGAAGTCGGGCATCAGGTCGCAAAAGAAATCGCGGTGCTGCGCGACGGTCCAGGCCGGGAAGCTGCTGCCCTCCTGGGCCATGTAGCTGATCTTGCGCGACTGCTTGGCCTCCTGGCCGTCGATCTGGACCGACCCGTAGGTCGGGTCCATCAGGCCGGCGAGGCACTTGAGCAAGGTCGTCTTGCCGGCTCCATTGGCGCCGAACAAGCCGATGATTTCCCCCGGTCCCGCCATAAGGCGCACCGAATCCAAGGCAGTGGTATGTGCGTAACGTACGGTCACGAAGCGGACGTCGATCATGGCCAGGACACCTCCTCCAGAATCAAGCCGACGGCCTGGCGCGCGTCCGGGATCGGTTCATCCGAAGGGACGGCCAGGCGTTGGCGCAGGTCGTCGTTCAGCCCGATGTCCAGGACCGTTTGAGCCAGGCAGGTTCCGCTGCGATCCAAAACCGACAGGCGCAGGTCCTGGCGACCCATGGTTTGGGCCCGCTCCAGGTAAATCCAGGGCACGTCGCGCAGCACGGTCCCGTCGGCCCAGGACACAGAAAGGTTGTCGGCGGCCAGGACCGGCTGGAACCAGGCGAGCTGCAGCAGGTAGAGCCGGTCGTCGATGATCCGGACGTCCCTGATTTCGGCATGGGGCACCATGTCCTCCCGCGTCAGCGCAACCGAACCCCAGTGCCTGGCCAGCGTATTCGGATCGCTGCCCAGCTGGAAAGCATGCACGGTCAGGGCATCGCCGCCGGTCACTACGGCAAGCGTCTCGCCGGTCAGGCGCACCGATTGGACGTTGTAAAAGTCAGCCTCGATAGCCAGCTGGCTGCCAACCTGGCCGTCGAGGCCAAAGCGGGTCACCGTCAAGCCGGTGTAGCCGTCGAGGCGCTTGCCCAGCTCGTCGCTGCGGCGTTGGCCGCGGACCAGGACCAGGCCCTCCGGATCGGCCAGCAGGGCCAGCGGAAGCAGGCCTCCGTCCAGGGGAAGCTCGGCCAGAACCGTGGCGCTGGCCGGCGTGTCCGGCTGGTCGATTTCCCTTTCGCTCAGAAAACGTTCGACCCGGAACAGGCAGCTGGTGCCGCGTTCTGCCTCGCCGGCCGGCGCGATGCCGTACAGGCGGCCGTCCGGCGCCCAGGCCAGCACTTGTTTCAGGTCGGAGACACGGGCGTACCAGGGATCGTATATTTGAAAGTGGTGAAACACCTGGCTGGAATCCGTTCTAAGGTCGACAGGCAGTTGGGCGAAGCGCTGGCGGCGCCCGGTTTCATCCTGCCGGGTGACACGCAAATAAGCCTGACCGTCCCGCGTCACACTGCCGACCGTATATCGGCCGGACGGGTGGGCGATCAGGTACCAGCTCTGATAGTCCCGTTCGCTTAGGACGGCCTGATCATGCTGGGATAAGAGGCGGATCCCGGCCTTGGGTGTCTGGCTTTCCAGGCCGGGCCGGATGCTGAAAACCTGGGCAAACAGCTGGCTGGACCGTCCGGTTCGCCCGACCAGCTGACCTTGGACCGTCACCTTGTCGAACAGGGATTCGTCCCCCTGAACCTGCAGCGGTTGGACCAGGAGCGGGCTGGAAGCGGTTAGCCGAGCCGGCAGCCAGAGCAGCAGGCATGCCAGCGCCAGTGCCGTCACCGGCCAGCTGATCCGAAGCAAAAAGCGTTTCATATCCATTCTCCTTAACATGCGATCCGCCGGCATATCAGGAACCAGCCGCGCCAGCAGGTCACGCCGACTTGCGCCGCCATGGCCAGGATCAGGATCACCCTGAGACTCACCCCGATCTCGTCCAGGCTGGCATAGCCCGGCGCAAGCAGCGCGAGTCCGGCCAGGGCGACAACCAGCAAAGATCCCAGCCCGCCCGCGGCCGAACGGCCGGGCTTATGCAGTTCCAGGACCGCGGTCAGCGGCAGGCAAACCGCCAGAACCAGGGCCAGGAACTGCAGCAGGCGCAGCCAAAGGGCGCCGGGCAGCAGGCGCTGCAGCAGCTCAGAGCGCAAAAACGCCAGCTGCAGGCTGCCGGGGTGAATCACGTCCACCGCGCCATGGTAGACCATCGCCCAGCCAAGCAGAACCGCCAGCAGCTCGGTCAGGACAACCAGCAGCACGCCGGTCAGCCCGGCGATCAGCTTGGCAGCGTAGAGCCGTCCGGCCCCGCTTTCCAACTGGTAGAAGCGGTAGATGCTTTTCCCGGACACAAATTGCTGGTGCAAGGCCAGGCCGACCGCAACCAGGACGGCAATCAGGGTCAGGAGGAAAAGAACCCCTTGTCCCGACTGGTCGATCAGCTGTTCAAACGGTGTAAAAAGCAGCTCTTCGTCATAACGCTTCGCAGGAACGGCAATCGCGAACAGGATCTGGCTGCCCAGGAGGGATGCCAGGCAGATGATCAGGACCTGGAACCGGATCAGTTGGAATTCGTGTATGATAAGATAATACAGTTGGCGAACAAAAAAAGGTCCCCGTTTGGTCATGGCAAAGCCTCCTCATCCCATAAGTCGCTGACCAGGTCAATCACATCCTTAAAGGGCAGCCGCATCCGTTTCATCCGGCGCACGAACTGCCCGACCTCGTCGCGAACCAGTTCGTCATGGACCGCCCGGCGCTCCCGTTCGCTGACACTGATCACGCTGCCGGCATTGGGAAGCGTGCGGATCAGGCCCTCGTCTTCCATCTGCTTGTATGCCCGCTGCACCGTCATCGGGTTGACACCCAGCTGGGCGGCCAGGCCGCGCCGCGAGGGAATGCTGTTTCCCTGGCGCAGATCGCCGGCAGCCACCGCCTGCTTGACGAAGGCGATGATCTGCAGATAAACCGGCGACTGGTCGTCAAAAACCAGCCGATCAAACAATCGATCCATCCGCTCACCTCCATTTACAGGCTATCTGTATTATATGTTTAATACAGTTTGCTGTCAAGAACCTTTCTGTGCACTTGTGTGAAGACCGGTCCGGCTGTGTTAAAATACAGGTAGTTAACCGTGCCGCAATCGCTTCGACCAGGAGGTGCTTATGGCGGAAAGATCCATCCCGCTGCTCTTTGGCCCCTATGGCGCCAATGCGCTGGCCGACGCCGGTCGATTGGCGGCGTACGAAGTCAACGCCGTCTGGTTTCATGGCTTCGATGAAACGGCCTTCGAGCGGTGCGCACAGCACCGCCTGGCGGCTTGCGTGGAGTTTAAAACGTTTCGGGCCGATTTTGACGCGCACCCGGAACGGGTCCCGATCGGGATTGACGGCAAACCGATCCGTTACGGCAAGCTGGTTCAGGGGATCTGCCTGTCCCAACAAAACTTTCTTGACGAAGTCGAAGCCAACCTGGCTGCAGGCTTGGCACAATACAAGCCCCGCGGCATCTGGCTGGACTACCTGAGTTACGCCGGATGGTTCGAAACGCCGGAGCCGGATCTGCAGGAGCATTGCTTCTGTCCGGCCTGCATCGCCGCGTTCTGCGAGGACCAGCATCTGGACGCCGAACGTCCGGAGGTAATTCTGGAGCGGTACGCCGCACGCTGGCAAGCCTACAAGTGCCGCCGGATCGCCGCCTTCGCGGCACGGTACGCGGCCTTGATCCGAAAAAAACTTCCCGACTGCCTGATCGGCATCTATCTGTGCCCCTGGACCCCGGCCGAACACGACGGCGCGCTGACGCGCATTTTTGCCCAGGATCCCGCTTTGCTCGCCGATTCGATCGACATATTCACACCCCTGATCTACACAACCAAGTCAGGGCGTGCCCCGGATTGGGGCAAAACCTACCTGGAGATGGCCGCAAACTGGTTGCCAGCGGGCAAACCGGTCCAGCTGATCCTGGACATGCTCGATTTTCCGGACAGCCTGAATCAGGCGGCCGCCGCCAGCCGGCCCAGCTGGGGTCTGCAGCTGTTCGGCGGCGCCCGGGCGTTCGCCGACCCTGAAACGGCCCGCGTGTTCGCGCAGGCCGTGCAACGGATCCGGCAGACTCCAGCCCTTTAATCGGCGCGCATGCCGATCGCGTCGCTCCTGCCGTCGAGGATTTCAAGGCAAAGCCGGAAACTCGACCCGATGGCTGTGTCCAGGTCATCCGGCGAGACACCCAGTTGTTCGGCGCCCAGAGCCGGCTCAATAAAGGCGTTGGCGCACATCACGTCGGCAAACCGGACCAGATCCAGGCCGCCCTCGTGGCCGGATCGGCGCTGTTTTTGCCTGATCACGCGGCAGCTGAGCCGGAACAGCCACTTGGGAATGGTCACAACCGGCTTACCCGGGCAGCCCATGTGGCGGTGGGCGATCCGCAGCAGCTCGGTCCAGGTCAGGTTGGCGTACCCGATCGGGTAACAACAGCCGCCCCGGGTTTGCTCCAGGGCTCCGGCCAAGGCCTCGCCGGCCTGGCGGGCCGTGATCATGGCCGATCCGCCGTCCGGATACAGCGTCACAAAAGGCATGCGGCGCACCTGTTCGGCCAGGAACAGCCAGACTGGCTTTCGGCCTGGCTGAGCGCCGAAAATGTATGGCAGTTCCACCATCGCGACGGAAAACGCATCATCCGCGAAAGACAAGGCCATCCGTTCCTGGTTTAACCGGCTGCGGATGTACGGATGATGCCGTTCCAGCTCATGGTGCGGCCAGAGCCGGGCGAAGTGGCAAAAATATGAGCCGCAGATTGCCGCCTGGCGCACACCGCTGGCCTTGGCCAGACGCAGCAGGCGCTCGAGCGGCGCCAAGTTGTGCTTTTCGAACAGCGCTTCGATCGGCTTGGGCCCCTCGACGCGCTCATCGATACCGGCGGCAAAGACAAGTCCATCGCAACCGGCCAGGTGTCGCGCCAGCGCATCGTCGTCAAGGGCCATATAGTCGGCAAATGTTATGGCCATCTCCTGCGGCAGCGCCGCGCCAGGCGGGGGCGGCGGCAGGGCCAGCGCACGGACCGTATGCCCCCGGGCGATGAGTACCCGGGCTGTCTCGCTGCCGATCAGGCCGGTTCCGCCGATGACAAGCACGTTCATAGACTGCCCTCGCGCCATGTTTTTGTCCAGCGTTCCCGCTGGCAGATCGTCTCAAAGCCCAGCGCCGTGTAAAATTCCCGTTCGCCGCCGAAGCAATAGGCCGCCCCGAGCGCTTGGGTCTTCTTCATGCCTTCAGTCAGCGCGACGGTCGCCAGGCCCATCCGTCGGTAGGCCGGTACCGTCGCCAGCGGCTCCAGGTAGGCATAGCCGTTGACTTCGTCAAGCCACATGCCGGCGAAGCAGGCGTACGCTCCGTTCGGGGCCTTGATCACCGTGGTCAGATCTTTGCGGAAATGAGGGCCGCTCTGCATGTGCAGCCGGCATGACCAGTCCTCGTCCGGCACATCCCCGTGATTAAAGCCCTTCCAGAGGCAGGCATGGATCTTGACCGGGTCGTTTTCATCCTCCAGGGACAGAACGGAAAACCCGTCCGGAAGACAGCGCTCGGGGAAAGGTTTGTTATAGGGGAAAATGCGGACCGTTTCGCGCTGGGCGACGACATAGCCGCGCCTCGCCAGCAGAGCCCTCTTGTCGTCTTCCCGGTCAGTCACCCAGACAGAGAGGCTTGAATGGCCGCCGGTGCAAACCGAAAGCTCCCGCTCGGCATAGGCGAGCATATCCTGCAGCAAAAATGTATGGCTGCAATCCGTAACCAGGAAGCACGCGCCGATATCCATCTCATAACAGGCGACTCCGACCAGTTGTCCGTCTGTTTCCCAGAGCCCGAAGCGATGCGTCAGCATCGGGTTAAAAGCCGGATGGGTGTGGGCGTACTCGAAAAACGGCGGCAGAAGGTAGCTGTTCAGGGTATCGCGCCGGTAGATCGCGCCCAGGAAGCGGTAAACGTCCGGAAAGTCGCGAAGAAGCTGGTAACGTCTCCAGGTAACATATTCGGTCATGCAGGAGCCCTCCCGATCGGGATAATCCCATGATACACCAAAATTGCCAGTCTGCCGCGTGGCTGGTAGAATCAGGGCAGGGATCATCTTCGGGGAGGGATGCCGCCATGGGCCAGGTTGCCGCTTTTTTCGATGTGGACGGGACGATCACGCGCGAGGGCCTGATCAGCGAACTGTTTCGCAAGATGGTCACCTACGAGCTGATCGACGAGGCCAAATGGCAGGAAGAAGTCAAGCCGGCTTTCACCCGCTGGAATCGCCGGATCGGCGACTACGACCACTATCTGCAAAAAATGGTCGATATTTACCTCGACACCGTTAAAAACACCCAGCCCTTCCTGATCGAGTACATCGCCCGCAAGGTCATCGAGCAGAACTACGAGCGGGTCTACACCTACACGCGCGACAAGATCAAGTGGCACCGCAGCCAGGGCCATCTCCTGATCGCCATTTCCGGTTCGCCCGTCGAGCTGGTGCGGGAAATGGCCCGGCGCTACGAGATGGACGATTTTTCGGGTACCGTCTACGAGGTCGGGGCCGATGGCACCTACAGCGGCGTGATCCGCCCGATGTGGGACTCGCGCAGCAAGGATCAGGCGGTTCGTGCCATGGCGAAAAAGCACGATCTGGATCTGGACGCCTGTTACGCCTACGGTGACACGTCGGGCGATTTCACCATGCTTGATCGGGTCGGCAAACCGTTCGCGATCAATCCCACCCGGGAGCTGCTCGAAAAAATCGTGGCCCATCCCGGCCTCAAGAAAAAAATCTCGATCATCGTCGAGCGCAAGGACGCCACCTACCAGCTCGATGTCGATTGCCTGAACCTGATCTGAACGCCAAGGAGGAACCGTTATGTCACGTCGCAACACACTGGACCAAGAACTGCGCGCATTGAAGCTGCCCGAAATCTGGCCGGATCGCAGCCAAAGCTGGCCCGGCCGCCGCCAGGAGCTGGTCGCGCTGCTCAGCGAGCACGTCTACGGCCGCATGCCGTCCGAACACGGGCCGCTTGAAACCCGGGTCCTGTCCGAGGACGCGCGCGCCTTTGCCGGCAAAGCCGTCCAGCAAACCGTGGAGCTTGCTGTCGAACTGCCCGGCGGACGCTTCGCCTTCCCGGTTCAATCGATCGTGCCGTATACGGGCCGGCCGGCGGCGGGCTTCCCGTTTTTTGTCCACATTGCCTTCCGGCCGGATGTCCCCGACAAGTACCTGCCGGCTGAGGAAATCGTCGATGCGGGTTTTGCCCTGCTCAACTTTTGTTACCAGGACATCGCACCGGATCGGGACGACCAGTTCGCCGAGGGGTTGCCGGCCCTGTACCCGGCCTGGATGGAACGGCCGGACCGCTGGGGCAAGATCGCGATGTGGGCCTGGGCAGCGTCCCGCGTGCTGGACTTCGCCGGCCTGGAAGCCGCCCGGGGCGCGCCTCTGGATATGCGGCGGGCGGCGGTCGTCGGCCATTCACGCCTGGGGAAAACCGCCCTCTGGGCCGGGGCGAACGACCCGCGCTTCTCGCTGGTGGTCAGCAACGATTCCGGCTGCGCCGGCGCGGCCCTGGAACGGAGCAAGTCGGGTGAGGATGTGACGGCGATCACCAACAGGTTCGGCTACTGGTTCGGACCCCAATACGCCCGCTTCGCCGGTCGGCCGGAGGACATGCCCTTTGACCAGCATTTCCTGCTGGCATCCTGCGCCCCGCGCGCCGTCTACGTGGCCAGTGCCGCCGAGGACGCCTGGGCCGATCCCGATGCGGAGTTCCTGTCCGCCTGGGCAGCCGGTTCGGTTTACCCGGCACTGGGCCAGGCCGGGCTGGTCACGGATAACCGCTGGCCGGAGGCTGACTGCATCCTGCACCAGGGACGGGTAGCTTACCACCGCCGCCCGGGCTGCCATTACCTGAGCCGGACGGACTGGCAGCGCTTCATGGCCTACGCCAATAAGCTGGCCGGGCGACCTTAACGCCCCGCCTCGCGAAAGAGAACAAAATCCATCACGTCCCGGACGAAACCTGCGGCCTGCAAGGCTTTTGCGGCATCGGGCGGATACTGGCGCACCGCCACCCGGCTGGCTTGCGGATAGAACCGCCTGTCTGAAAAACCGCGTGCAAAAGCTTTGAGGGCGCCCGGCAGCGATTCCGGGTCGAAACAGCGCAGCAGCTGCCCCTGGCGCTCGAATACGGCGACCGGCAACCCGGCGCTAAGCGCGACCAGCGTGCCCGGTACATTCAGGAACGACCGGTCCGGCAGATGCGTGAGGCTCTTGCCCCACGGTTGGGCCGGGTCGACGGCCGGCAGCCAGACCACCGGGTCGGATGGTTGTTCGAGAGCCAGGACGACGGCGGCAAAGTCGGCGTCGCGCACGAACTGCATGCCCGACCAACCGGCCACGAAATAGCCGCGCCGGACGCGTCCGGTGAACTCCCATAAACTCAGGATATCCAGGGCTTGGTCCCAGGGGAGTCCGGAAATCGTCTCCCGGCAAAGGATCACGGCCTGATCAAAGGCGCGTTCGACCAGCTGTTCTGCGGACAAGGGCTTAAGCGGCCGGACGCAGGACCAGCGGCCGGCCGACAGGGCCGCTGCCCGGGCACGCACACGCTGCTTGACCGGCGCCTGAACCAGGCGTTCACGGTTCAGCCACTGGCGGACCGGGATGAAGCTGTCAGCCTGGACCAGGCCCTTTTCGGCCAGTCCGAGCAGGATCTCGTAGGGTGAGGCACCGTCCAGCGCGCCGGCCAGGCGGCTCATGAAGCTGGCGCCCCATTTGCGCAGCGCGTCACAGACAGCCTGCTCACCGGCCGTCAGGGGCCAATCAGGCGGTTCGGGGTCGCTCGCCCAATCATAATCCGCGTCACGCTGAAAGCAGATCGCCTGCTCCGGCGTGAAACGCCAGGAAAACTGGCCTCCGGCCAAAAGCAGGTCCAGCTGCTCCGGGCGGTATCCGGGCACGCGCGCCGGCAGCAAAACGCTTTCCCACCAGGCCGGCAAAAAGGCTTGCCCGCTCAGCTTGTCCAGCGCCAGGCCCAGCCTCTCCTGGGGCGGTGCGGTTACCTGGAGACGGTCGGCCAGCAGCGCCGCGTAGCGTTCGGACGGCACCGTCCGGATTTGCTGGCGCCGGCTCCGGATCGTCTCCTGGCGCGCCCGCTCGTAAAGCTGAGCATGGTAGTAGACTAGATCCTGGCATACGGCGCTGTTTTTAACACACAAGTCCGAAAGGATCGCCTGGGCGGTCCCTTCGGGCCACATGTACCGGGTGTCGACCTGTTCCGCGGTCTGCGCGCCGCGGTAGCGCAGCAGGCGGCGGACCAGGCGGGACCGCGCTTCCTGATCCTGCGCCTCGAGGGCCTTGGCATAGAGGTCATGCTCTTCCGCGGCGATCCAGATCCCGGGCTCGATGTAGCGGGCGCGCCCATCGCGGTGCAGATTGTCAAGCCAGGCAGCCGGAACCTCCAGCTCGCCGGCTTCGAGGTCGCCCTCGACCATAAGGAGGGAATGGAGTTGCTCCGCGTCCTGGGGAATCTTTCGCCGCATCCCTGTCCGGGCCAGCTGTTCCGGATCCGGCTCGATCAGGTCGGCTTGCGCGAGAGCCGTTTCGGCCGCCTTGCGGGTGCCGGGCAGCGTCGGGGCGTAGTCGTACATCATCGCGGCTTCGGTCTGCTGGCGCAGCGGCAGCGACAGCGGCGAAGGCTGTTCGGCTTGCAGCTCGCGCACCCGGATCGCGCCGGAGCGGATCCCGGCCAGAATGCTGCGGACACCGTCGAGGTTCCAATGGTCCTCAAGGCATTCGCGGCGCGTCTCTCGGATCAGGGGATGACTTTCCTGGTCGGCCAGGGCATCGAGCAGCTCAGCCGCGCGCATGCGCTGCACCCAGAGCGGTTGGCGGCCGGCCTTGCGCAGGCCCATCATCAGGGCACGGGCGGCGTTGTAGCGGAACACGATGTTGAACAGGGGTGTCAGCGGCAGCGCCGCAGCCAAGACGCTTTCGGCGGTTTCGGGCCGCAGGCTCAAGAGCAGGTTGTCCGGCAGCTGGGCGTCACCGTAGGGGAACAGCAAAAAACCGTCATCGTCGGCGACGTAACCGATGACGGTGCCGGTCAGGCGCTTGGCTTGCTCAGAAGCCAGTATGGCCAGCGGTTCGTTGACCTGGCGGCCAAAGACCGAATGGACCATCAACTGCCAGGTGCCGTTTTCATCGCGGAAATGTTCGGCCAGCAGCGTCCTGTCGTTGGGCAGCACGCCGGTCACGGCGATCTGGCGGCGGAGCATGGACTCGGCTGCCTCCGCGTTCTCCGCGTCCAGACCCAGTTCCTGCAGCGCCTGGATCAAGCCGGAGCTGTCATGGGCTTCGCCCAGGCGGCGCAGCAGGGCGCCGAAGGCCTGGCCCGTCTGCAGGCTGCGGCCGCGGATGTCGCCTTTCCAGAACGGCGGCAGGGCACCGGCGCTGCTGGTCTGGGCGACGATGACGGCGTCCTTTTGCACCTTGCGGATTTTCCAGGCAAAGGTGCCGAGCAAGAACTTGTCGCCCAGGCGCGCCTCAAAGACAAACTCCTCATCCAGTTGGCCCAGAATGACCCCCTGTTCGGTACGCACCGTGTAGAGACCGCGGTCCGGGATGGTGCCGCCCGTCGAGACGGCCAGCAAGCGGCTGTAGCTATCGCCGCTGACCTGCCCGCTGAGGCGGTCGTAAAGCAAGCGGGGGCGGACCGGGATATCGCGCGCGTGCTCCTCGTCACCGGCCAGCATTTCCAGTACGGCGCGCACGTCGTCGCGCGTCACATCGCGGAACGGGTACGCCCGGGCCAGCAAAACCAGTACGTCATCCAGGTCATACCGTCCGCCGGCCGCCAGCGAAACCAGGTGCTGGGCCAGCACATCGAGGCACAAGCGCGGCGGACGGCAAGGCTCCACGCCGCCGGCGCGCATCACCTCGGCTGTCAGGCCGCTGGCGAGCGCTTCGGCCGGCGTGCGCGGAAACATCAGCATCACGCTGACCCGTCCCGGGTTGTGGCCGGCCCGGCCCAACCGCTGCAGGGCGCTGGAGACCGTCCGCGGGCAGCCGACCTGGACAACCAGGTCGATCTCGCCGACATCGATGCCCAGTTCCATCGAGGATGTGGCGCACAAAAGCCGCACCGTACCGGCGCGCAGGGCCTGCTCGACCTCGAAGCGCTGCTCGCGGGACATGCTGCCGTGATGGGTGCGGGCAAACGCCTCCCCGCCCAGCTGGTTGACGAAATAGGCCAGTTTCTCGGCGTAGGCCCGTGCCTCGACAAAGGCGATCACGCTGCGAACCTCGAGGCAGTGCCGGTAAACACCTTCGGCGATCGCCTGCCAGACGGTGTCCTTACCCGGTTTCCTGAGATCTGAGAAGGGGCTGATCACCCGAAGGTCGATCGCTTTTTCCATCGGCGGCGCGACAACCGCTGCCGGCTCCGGGGCCAGGTAGGCCGCCGCCCGTTCGAGCGGGCGGATGGTCGCCGACAGCCCGATACGCTGCAGCGGCCGGCCGCAAAGACGGTCCAGCCGAGCCAGGGACAGCATCAGGTGCGCGCCGCGCTTGGTGTCGATCAGGGCGTGCAGCTCGTCGACGATGATCCAGCGGGCCGTACGCAGCATGGCCGCACCTGATCCGCTGGTCAAAAGCAAGTAGAGGGATTCCGGTGTCGTGATCAGGATGTGCGGCGGCGTGCGCAGCATGCGGCGCCGTTCACTCTGGGTCGTGTCGCCGGTTCGGATCCCCACGTCCAGTTGGGGAACAATACCCTCCGCGTCTTCCCGTTCCTGACGTGCGATGCCCTGGAGCGGGCGGTCCAGGTTCTCACGGATGTCGCCGGCAAGGGATTTAAGCGGCGAAATGTAGATTAGCTGCAATGCCTGTTTGAGTTCGCCCCGGCGCGCCAGCTGACGCAGTCTGTCGATGAAGACCAGGAAGGCGGCCAGCGTTTTGCCTGTACCAGTGGGTGCGGACACCAGCGTGTGCCGGCCGGAGGCGATCACCGGCCAGGCTTCGCTTTGCACGGCGGTCGGCTGGCCAACAGCACGGCAAAACCAGCGGTCGGTACTGGGGCTGAACAGGTCCGGCAGGCCCTGGGACATGGCGATTCCTCCATTGACGTCACACGCAAAATGACTGATCGCTCTTATTTTAACAGAATCCCCGTGCCCCGACCGGATGGTTGGCAAATGCCGCCCTTTCCGATAAGATACAAGCGGCAGCTTGTTGCTTCGGCAAACGATTGCATGTTTTTGACAGCGCAGGAGGATACAAAACACATGGCAGATCCAGTTACCGCCTTCATGTTTTCCGACGGGTTCATGGCCTTCCAGGGCATTTTCGCACTCGTCTTTGTCCTTGTGATCGGCGTGTTCATCTTCACCGCCGTCCGGGGCCTGATGCAATGGCACAGCAACAACCAGGCGCCGCGCCTGACGGTCGCCGCAAGGGTCGTGTCCAAGCGGACCAATGTCTCGGTCCACCACCACAACCACGGCGCGAACGCCGGCGTGCACCATACGTCGTCGACGACCTATTTTGCCACCTTCGAAGTCGAAAGCGGCGACCGCATGGAACTGAAGGTCAGCGGTCACGAGTTCGGCATGCTGGCCGAGGGCGACCAGGGCCTGCTCACCTTCCAGGGCACCCGCTATTTGAGCTTCGAACGGCGTTCGTCAAATGCTTCCTAAACCGAATCATAGACGCGGACAAAGTCGACGATGAAGGCGTCCGGCAGCACAGCCCGGCGCAGGTCTTCGCTGGGCTGGCGTTCCTCGCTGCGGTAGCCGTCGCATTCGGTCGAAAGCAAGATGAACTGCTCGGTATCCGATACCGCCTCCTCCATCCGGTTGGTTTCCTCGCCATCGACATAGAAAACATAGCCGGTCGGGCTCCAGTCGACGCCGAAATGGTGGAACCCGTCCGGCGTCTCTTTCAGCGTCCAGGCCACAAGGCCACTGCTGCGATGGTCCGGTCCGTAACCGCCCCAATGGCAGTTGTGTGAGATGGTCGTGCTGGAGATGACGCCATAGTCGGAAAATGTCTCCAGGATGTCGACTTCGACCCCGGCGCGGCGCGGGTCGAGCGATGACCCGATGACCGGCGACTGGAGCCAGAAGGCCGCCCACCAGCCCTTTTGCGTCGGCAGCTTGCAGCGGCACTCATAGTAACCGTACTTGTGCATGAAGGTCGGGTTGGCCAGGGCGGCGATCGGCCACTCGCCCGTGTGCGGCCGGTCCATGTAGTTCTCACCCGTCTGCAGGTGGGCCGAATAGTAGTGTCCGTCCTTCTCCAGCAGCGTGATATGCAAATTGCTGTTGCCGTCCAGGAAGACCCCTTCGTCGGTGAATGTTTCGTGCTGCCTGTGGAACAGGTGCTTGCGGAACATCCACTTGCTCCGGTCCAGCTCGGAGCCTTCGAACTCGTCGTGCCAAACCAGTTGCCACCGCTTGCCTGGCGGCAGCAGGCTTTCGCCATGTCCAGGAACCATGGTCATCTGAATCCCTCCTTCACCGGCGGCTTTGGCCGTCCGTCATGTCCATCATAACCGAGTGCCTGCCCCCGCGCCAGAGATCAATCGCCGCTGGCCTGTTCGCGAACCACCTGGTCGCAGAACGCCTCGATGGCAGGATTGCTTTTCAGATCGGCAAAAACAGAATGCTTTTTCAAATAGGGCGTCAGTTCGGCCCGGCTTTCCCGGACCGGGACGACAAAGTCCGGCGAAAGCACGCGGGAAAAGCGGTTCAGGAACAGCACCGCCTCCTGGCCCTCAGCCAGGATGGGCGGGATCCCGTAAGAGGAGCCGTCTGCGGCAGGCGGGATCTCGTAGTAGGGGATTTCTTCCAGTTCAGCCGTCACGGAAGGGCTGGTCTTGAGGACCTGGATCACCGCGATCGTGACCAGGGTTTCCGAACCCAGCGTCCGCTTGGCGATCACCCGGCCGTAGATGATATGATCGGCCATGGCGACGCCTTCCGTCAGGCTCAGGGCCGGCCATAGGGCAGCTCCGGTGGAGATTGTCGTCCGGGTCGGCTGGACCTGCTGGTAACCCAGCAAACGGCTGACCAGGAGACCTGCCGGCACCACGAGCAGCAAAGCCAGGCCGACGACCAGCACGGGCTTAAGGCCGGGGCTGCGCCGGGCTGGCCGGACTCGCTGCGCCAGCGTCTGCTCGATCCGATCCGCCAGACCGGGATCCGGCGACAGCTGCGCGTAGGTTTTTTTCAGAGCCCGGGCAAAATCGTTCATGTGTTTTCCTCCATTGCCCGGCGCAGGGATTCCCGGCCGCGTTTGAGCCGCATCTTAACGGCAGACGGGCCGATCCCGAGCGCGCGGGCGATCGCGGCGACGGGCAGATCCTGGACATAGAACAAGTACAGGCAGACACGTTGCTTTTGCGGCAACTTCAGCAAGGCTTGGAACAGGTCGGAGGCTTCCGGATCCGGGAACACGGGAAATACCGCCGGTTCCGTCTCCGCAAAACTGACGCGCCGGCGCCAGAACCCCTTGTGCTGATCCTTGCAGTAGTTGACGGCGGTGCGGATCAACCAGGCCTTGCGGTGCTCTTCACTCACCAGCTGCGGGGTGCGGTCGTAATAGCGCAGGAAAACCTCCTGCACAGCGTCCTCGGCATCCGATGGGCTTTTCAGGGCATTCAGGCAGATGTGGTACAGCATCTGCCCGTAGCGGTTGTAGCTGTCCCGAAAGTCTGCAGGATACGGTTCTGCTGGGTCGGTCACATCGCTCTCCTCATCCTGGTCGGTCTATGCGGACAGGTCTTTACTTATAATACGAGTCAAACCTGAAGCAGGTCACATCCGGTCAGGAAAAGGGCACGATCCGGCCGTCGACCTCGAACACGACCATCGCCGTATCCGGCACGATCCTGGCCACCGCCTGTCGCAGGGGGGCGGTCACGCGATCGACGACCAGGAAGATGGCGTTTTCCGGCTCCGAGACACCCATGCCGGAAACGCCCAGTTTCACCAGTTCATCCGATTCAAAATAAGCCTTTTGAAGCGGCGTGAAGGCCGCCTGCAGCGCTTTAAGGCTGTATTTGACCTGCCTGACCTCGATTCGGCTAAAATCGAGCAGATCCCGGTAAGATGCGATGAAATCCTGCGGCTCCCCGGTCACCAGGATGACGTAAGCGGAATAGTCGCTGGCGATGTAGGAACCGGCATAGGGCGCGTACTGCTCGGGGATGCCCGCTTGTTCCAGCTTGGCGTATTGCGCGTTCGCCCAGTCGGAAAAGGCAATGTGAGCCGGATCCGGTTCGGTCATCGTGCCGGTCGGACCGGATGCGCCGGATGTGCCGGTCGCCTGCGTGTAGGTGCCGTGCGTGTCACGCGGCCAGACGCGGCCGGCCAGCAGGCTCACCAGGATCAGCAAGGCAGCCAGGCCAGGTATGACCCAGGCCCAGATCCGCTTCCGGGGCATGTGCGATTCCGACGGATTTTGCCTGGCCAGGCGCTGTTGGATGACGGGCCAGTGGTCAGGGAGACCGAGCGGGGTCTGGCGGGCCCAGACCAGGACATCTTTTTTGCTTTTTAAGCCGATTTTTTTCATGTCGTTCACCTCCCAGGAGAATTGGGTTCGGCCAGGAAACGCCGCAGCTGGCGGATGGCGCGCTGGTAGCGGTAACGGACCTGGCGGTAAGGCAAGCCCAGCAGCCGCGCGCTTTCCAGGTGGCTGAGCCCGGCAAGCACTTTCAGGACAAAAATGACGGCATCGTCCGGATCAAGCTGATCCAGGCCGGCTTCGAGGCTGATCCGGTCGGTCGGGTCCGCATGGCTGACCAGCGCGTCCGGAAGCGGCATGTCATCGGAAAAGTCGGTGTGGACCAGGCGATGCCGCTGCCGCATGACATCGAGAGCCAAATTGCGGGCGATCGTATGCACCCATGCCAGCGGGCTGCCGGAAGAACGGTAACGACCGGACTGTTCCCAGACGCGCACGATCGTGTCCTGGAGGACGTCCTCGGCCAGCTGACGGTCGCGGGTGACGGCATAGGCGACGGCAAATACACTGCGTCTGGTCATTTCGTAAACCGCGCGCAAAGCGTCCTGGTCTTGTTCAGCCACCTGGCCCAGCAGTTGTTCCAGGTTCTGGTGCGATGTCGTGTCCGGATTCGGGTCAGCCATGGCATTGCCCTCCTACAGACAGAAACGATTGACAACACCATTTTGACACAAAACAGCTGATTTTTCTTTTTATCGTCCGCCTGTTTCCTCCCGAAGGCCCCAATTAGTCCGGAATGGTGAATTTAAAGAAATACTGGTAGCCAGCGTTGCGCTTGTCGTTGCCCCAGCTGGCCAGGATGCGCAGCACATAGGTACCGGGATCCTGGGGCCGGACGAAAGCCGGACCGCTGTCCACGTACTCTCCCTCCGGCAGGCTGACAAGTAGATATTCCGGCGGATTCCATACGCTGCCCTGGATCACGATTTCGTAGTCTTCGCCCAGAACGAACGCGTCCAGTTCGTCCGCGACCTCTGCGGGCTGTCTGAGCCGGCCGTCCGCCGCGAGGCCGGCGCGCAGCGAATACTGGAAGTATGTGACCGGCTTGTACGTCTCTTTCCCGGAGACGATCCGAACCCGCCCCTGCGGATCGAAAAGGCTGCATGAGCAAAGCAAAAGCATCCCCAGGGCGAGCAACAGGCAGCAGATACGCTTGAACATCGGTATTCCCTCCTATAACCTGTCCTGCCAAGAATACGATCGAGCCGCCTGTCCGGTCACAAGCTGGATAGATCATCATATATCAGGCTTTATTCGCTGCTAAATCGACATTGATCTATATTGATGCAGATCAATACATATGCTACAATCAAGCGAACAAATGAAGGGATGTGTCCGCATGACAGATTATACGGCAGAGGCGGCGATGTTTAAATCCCTCAGCGAGCCGGTTCGGCTGCAGATTTTGGATCTGCTCGCTGACGGCGAGCTTTGTGCCTGCGATCTTTTGGAAAACCTGACAATCAGCCAGCCGACCCTGTCCCACCACATGAAGGCGCTGATCGGATCCGGCTGGGTAACGGCCCGCAAAGAAGCCAACTGGGTCTTCTATGCCATTGACAGCGGTGCATTGGATCGCATGCTGTGCACCATGCAGGACGTGACCGCCCCAAAGACGGGCACGGCCGGACGGGTGATCCGGCGCAGTCGGACGTGCTGTCCATTAGCCCGAACACATGAGGAGTTACACCATGAAGCCTGACACGAACACGAAACGCAAGTTGATCTTGAAAAACTATGCCGCCGTGGCCGCCAGCCAGGGGGCGAACGGGTGCTGCGGCGGCGGCTGCTGCTCGGGATCACCGCTTGACGCCAAATCGGCAGCCCGTGCGCTCGGTTACACGGACGATGACCTGGCCGATATGCCGGATGCTGCCAACATGGGATTGGGCTGCGGCAACCCGCTGGCCATCGCCGCGTTAAAACCCGGCGAAACAGTGCTCGACCTGGGTTCCGGCGGCGGCTTCGACTGTTTTCTGGCCAGCCGTCGGGTCGGTCCGCAAGGGCTGGTGATCGGGGTGGACATGACGCCGGATATGGTCCACCTGGCGCGCCAGAACGCGCAGAAATCCGGCTTCGGCAATGTCTCCTTCCGCCTGGGCGAGATTGAGCACTTGCCGGTGGCGGACCAGTCGGTCGACGTGATCATTTCCAATTGCGTCATCAACCTGGCTCAGGAAAAAAAGCAGGTCTTCCGCGAGGCCTGGCGGGTCCTGAAGCCCGGGGGCCGGCTGGCGATCTCCGATATCGTGGCCACGGCAGAACTGCCGGAACGGATCCAGAACGACCTGGCCATGCTTTCCGGCTGCATCGCCGGCGCCGTGCACCTTGACACGCTGCGCGTCTTGCTCGAACAAGCCGGCTTCCGGGATATCCGCCTGACGCCGAAAGACAACAGCCAGGAGATCTTGTCCAGCTGGGTGCCCGGCAGCAAAGCCGAGGACTATGTCGCGGCCTTTATGATCGAAGCGGTGAAATAAGGGACTGTTAAGAAATTAGCAGCTCTTTTCTCCGAGAGATTGACGCGTCTGGTCAATCTTTCGGAGAACCTATAGAGCATCTTATTGATGAACAGTCCCTAAGTCGGCGTTGTCCGGGATCGATCATTGCTCTTCCTCGATCATCTGCCGGATTTCCTTGACGGACGGCACGCGGCCAGTCACCTTGACCTTGCCGTTGATCAGAAGGCCCGGCGTGCGCATGATCCCGGTGGCCATGATGTCTGCCATTTCGGTCACGTAGATGATTTGGGCATCCACACCTAGTTCCTTGACAGCTTCCTCGGTGGCGTGGAGCAGGTTCTTGCAGTTTTTGCATCCAGGTCCGACAACTTTAATTTCCATGATCATTCCTCCCGTTTTTTCCTTTTTGTTTTGCCATGCAACTAGAAGCCCTGGTAGAGCAAGTAGAAGCCCAGGATCAAGATGACGCTCCCCATGGCGATTTTCAGAGCCTGGCTGGTTTTGCCGTAGCGCGGCGAGCGTGACAGCTGCTTGACAAAGCCGACCGATGTCCCGGCGATCAGCAGCAGGACGCTGTGGCCGAGTGAATAAAGCAGCAGCAGGACAAAACCCATCAGCAGTTTGCCTTCGCGTGCCACGACAGCGAGCAGGGCGACCAGGACCGGCGTCGCACACGGTGAGGCGAAAAGCCCGCCCAGCAGGCCGGCCAACCCGGCGCCCAGGTAGCCACGCCGGGTGTTCTTGGCCGCCAAGGCCGACTGCGGGATGATCGTGATGACCTCCCAGGTCTGCAGGGCCATCAGGATCATCAGGACGCCCAGGATCAGGTACCACCAGGAACCCGCCCCCTGCATCAGCCGCCCCAGCAGAGACGCGGCCAGGCCCAACGCGGTAAAGGTAACAGCCATGCCGGCGCAGAACACCAGCGAGATGCGAAACGCCTTGCGTGTATCGTTGGCGGCGTAGCCGCCGACCGCCCCGATCACCAGCGGCACGCTGGACAGCGAGCAGGGCGTGAAGGCCGTCAGGAGACCGCCGAGCAGCGCCAGCAGCGGAACCAGCCAGAGGTTGTTCGCGATCGCCGTACTGAGTTGTTCGAGCAGATTGTTGATCATTTCATGCCCATTTCTTCCAGGATCGCCAGTAATTCCGCCTTACCGAGACCGCCCTGGTGGACGGTGTAGACATGTTCGCCGGTTGCGCTCAGCTCGTACATAATGAACCCGTTTAGGGCGGCCGCCTCTTCATCGGCTGGGACATAGGGCGAGCCGTCTGCCAGGAAGAAAACCTGGGTGGGGATGACCTGCAGCGGCAAGTTGGCTGCTGCCTCGCTGTCCTTCCAGACATCGACAAACTTGATGACCGCCTTGCCGCGCAATTCCTGGTTAAGTTCAGTCAGGATCGGCGCCATATCCTTGCAAGGCTCACAGCTGTCGGCGCCGAAATCGACGATTACGGGCAGTCCGTGCGCCAGGATTGCGTCCAAGTCAAACGCATACGTCGCATCCAGGGCAAACTGCGCGGCGTCAGGATCCTCCAGGGTCGTCTCAGCCGGTGTGCCGACAGGGTTCTTGAGCAGGTAAAGCCCGACTGCGACGAACACGATCAGGATGACCAGCAGGATCTGCCAATGCTTCTTGTTCACCCGGTTCTGCCCGGTTGTTTTCGTATCTTCTGAATCCATGTCACCTCCTGGTTCAGCCGTCACAGCTGCAGGCCAAGCGGGCCTCGCCGTTTTCGCCGAAGTAGTCGATGGCTTGAACCGGGCACAGCCGGCCGCAGCCGTGGCAGCCCTGGACACAACCCTCCGGAGAGACCACAACCGGCCGCGGGGCCCTGGCTTTGTTGTACACGCCGTGCGTGCATTTGTTAACACAGCTACCGCAGGTGATGCACAGCTCGTAGTTGATGACGGGGTACCAAGTTTTTGACATCGGTTTATGCCTTCCCTTTTCGTTTTTTCCTGCAGGCCTGGTACTGCCGGTGGCCGCCAGCCAGGTTGTAGACTTGTTTGAAGCCGCAGTTGATCAGGATGTTCTGGGCTGCGTTGCCCGTGTTTCCCTTGTTGCAGTAGGTGACGACGGGTTTGTCCCTGTCAAGCGCCGCCAGCTGCTCGCGCAGCGAGGCGTGCGGCATATTGACCGCGTTGTCGACGTGTCCGGCCGCGTACTGCCCGGCGACGCGGGCGTCGACAACCTGGATTTCGGCCGGGTCGATCCCGGCCAGGCGGTCGGCGGTGATCAAGTCGCGGCCGCGGCTGATCGCGTTGTCCAGGATCATGCCGGTGTAGTGGACCGGGTCCTTGGTGGTGGCAAAGGGCGGCGCGTAGGCCAGGTCGAGGTGGAACAGGTCGGAGACGGACAGCCCGGCCGTCATGGCGGTCACGAAGACGTCGATCCGTTTGTCGACCCCCTGTTCGCCGATGATCTGGACACCGAGCAGCTTATCGGTTTTGCGGTCGGCGATCGCCTTGATCACCATCTCGCGCCCGCCGTAGTATTCCGGTTTATCGGGCTTGATGTTGATGCTGACGACCACATCGTATCCGCTTTGGCGCGCCTGCTCTTCGCTCAGACCGCAGGCGGCGACGCTCAGGTCAAAAACCTTGAAAATGCCGGTTCCGGCGATGCCGCGGAAGGTCAGGCTGCCGCCGGTGACCACGTCGCCGGTGATCCGGCCCATCTTGTTGGCGGTCGAGCCCAGCGGGCGGTACAGCTTGCGCCCGTCCACGATCGAGAAGCTTTCGACACAGTCGCCGCAGGCATAGATATCCGGCAGATTGGTCTGCATCTTTTCGTTGACCGCAATGGCGCCGGTTTCGCCGAGGGCGACGCCGGCTGCGCGGGCCAAGGCAACATTGGGCTTGACCCCGACCGCCAAAATGACCAGGTCCGCGGCCACTGTCTCCCCCGTGGCCATGCGCACCGCATCCGCTTCGATCGCCGTGACCGTGCAGTCCGTCAGGACGCTAACCTGGTGCTCGGCCAGGTGCTGCTCGAGGTACGGCGCCATGTCCGGATCGACAAAGGGACAAATTTGGGGCAGCTTCTCGATCAGGATAACCTTAAGGCCGGCCAGGGCCAGGTTCTCGACCATCTCCAGGCCGATGAAGCCGCTGCCGATGATCGCCGCGCTTCGCGGGCGGCGCGTCTCGATAAAGTCGCGGATCGCCCGGGCACTGAGCGGGTTGCGCAGCGTGAAGACATGGGGCCGGTCGACACCGGGGATCGGCGGCACGACAGCGGACGCGCCGGTCGCCAGGATCAGGACGTCGTAATGATCGGTAAATTCAGAATGGTCAGTCAGGTCGCGCACCACCAGGGTCTTCTTCTCCGGATCGATGCCGAGCACCTGGTGGCGGATCCTGATCGTAACGTTGTATTTTTCCTGGAAGAAGGCCGGGTCGCGCGGCGTCAGCGTCTGCAGGTCGTCAACCCTGCCGCCGATGTAGTAAGGCAGGCCGCAGCCGGAATAGGAAATATGCTCGTCCATTTCGTAGAGGATAATAACCGCAGATTCGTCGTTGCGCCGGGCTTTTGCCGCCGCTGAGGTTCCGGCTGCGACCGCACCGACGATAACAATACGCTTTCGTTCTGCTTGGCTTCGATCACTCATGCTTTCAGCTCCTTTTCGGGGGTGAACCAGTGGGTGGTCCGGTTGGCGATCTTGACCAAGGTCAGCATGACCGGGACTTCGACCAGCACGCCGACGATGGTGGCCAGGGCGACGGGGGATGTGGGGCCGAACAGCGAGATGGCAACCGCCACGGATAACTCGAAGAAATTGGACGCGCCGATCATACCCGCCGGGGCGGCGATGTTGTGGTGCAGCTTCAGTTTTTTCGCCGCCAGGTAGGCGATAAAAAAGATCAGGAAGGTCTGGAGCGTCAGCGGGACGGCGATCAGAAGGATGTGGAAGGGGTTTTGCACGATGACATCGCCCTGGAAGGAGAAGATGATCACCAGCGTCAGCAACAGCCCGCCGATCGTGATGTGCTTGAACCGGGGCAGAAACGCGTCCTGGAAATAATCCATGCCCCTGCGCCTGATCACGTGGACCCGGGTCATGGCGCCGCCGGCCAGCGGAATAACCACGAACAGCACGACCGAAAGCAACAGCGTATCCCAAGGGATGGAAAAGCCCGAGATTCCCAGCAGCAAGGCGACGATCGGCGAGAAGGCAACCAGGATGATCAGGTCGTTGGTGGCGACCTGGACAACCGTGTAGGCCGCATTGCCGCGGGTCAGGTGACTCCAGACGAAAACCATCGCGGTGCAGGGGGCGGCGCCTAAAAGGATCGCACCGGCCAGGTAGCTGTGCCCCAGGTCGGCCGGGATCCAGGATCTAAAGACAACCAGGAAAAAAAGCGCCGCGATCGCGTACATCGTGAAGGGCTTGATCAGCCAGTTGGTCATCCAGGTGACGTAGAGGCCCTTCGGGTTCTTGCCGATGGAGCGGATGCTGGCAAAATCGACTTTCATCATCATCGGGAAGATCATCAGCCAGATCAGGACGGCGATCGGGACGGAGACTTCTGCATAGGTGAAGCGGCCAAGGAATTCGGGGATCGCCGGCAAGGTGCGGCCGATCAGGATGCCGGCCGCCATGCAAAGGATCACCCAGATGGACAGGTACTTTTCGAAAAAGCTGATGCCGGCGGCATTGTTCGTGCGCGTGCTCATACGTTACCTCTTAGAGAAACCAGAAGCCGAAGGCGTTGAAAGCATAGCCGATGATCAGGATGCCGACAATCACGATGGCGGCGAAGATGACTAGGAGTTTCGTTTTGACCACTTTCTTAAGCAGGATCAGCGAGGGCAGCGACAGCGCTGTGACGGCCATCATAAAGGACAGCACGGTCCCGATGCCGACACCCTTGGCGACCAGCGCCTCGGCGATCGGCAAGGTTCCGAAGATGTCGGCGTACATCGGCACGCCGGCGACCGTTGCGATCAGGACCGAGAAGACATTCTGCTTGCCCAGAATCGCCGTGATCCATCCCTCCGGGATCCAATTATGGATCGCCGCCCCGATGCCGACCCCGATCAGGACATACAGCCAGACCTTGTGGATGATTTCCCTGACCTGATCGCGGGCAAAGAGCAGTCGGTCGCGCCGGGTCAATTCGGGGCCGTCCGCCTCAACCAGCTTGTTGGCGAAGACAAAAGGTTCGACATGCTTTTCCAGTTTCAGCTTGCTGATCAAGGTGCCGCCGATCACGGCCAGGATCAATCCGACCACGACATAGGCGATGGCGATCCGCCAGTTGAAAATGCTGGCCAAGAGCAGGACCGAGGCCAAGTCCACCAAGGGCGAGGAAATCAAAAAGGAAAAGGTGACCCCGATCGGCAGACCGGCGCTGGTGAAGCCGATGAACAGCGGGATTGACGAACAGGAGCAAAATGGCGTCACCGTACCCAACAGTGCGCCAAGCAGGTTGGCCCAGATGCCGGTGAAGCGGCCCAGAATGCGTCGGGTGCGTTCCGGCGGGAAAAAGCTCTGGATATATGAGATGGAGAAAATCAGGACCGACAGCAGGATGAAGATCTTGATCGTGTCATAAAGAAAGAAATGGATGCTGCCGCCGATCCGGCCGGATAACGGCAAGCCAAAGACCTTTTCAACCAGCAGCCGGACCAGGTCATGGAGCCAGGTCATTTTGAGCAGCTGGTCGTTCAGCCAGCCAAAAACGGCGGATAACAAACTCATGGGCTACTCCTTGCAGATGCAGTCGTCTTTATCGGTCGTAATCAAGGCCAGGAACTGTCTTAGCGACGCGAACAGCTCCTGGTTGAGCGTGTAGCGCGTCCAGGCGCCGTCCTTGCGAGCTTTGACCAGGCCACATTCAGTCAGGGTTTTCATGTGATAGGATAAGGTCGGCTGGCTGATTTCGAACGCTTCCAGGATCGAACAGGCACACAGCTCCTGGCAGGACAGCATGTCAACAATCCTGAGACGAGTCTCATCGGATAGGGCTTTGAACAGCAGGACACTGTCGCAATAGGCAAGCATCGTCGCATCTCCAATCATATAGATGGTTTTCTATATGATAATAACGCGGATATAGATGATTGTCAATATGATTGCGGATCGATCAGCCGAGACGCTGGAGGTGCTGCTTCACCCATTCGGTCGTCACCTGGTCCTCCCGGTGCGGGTAGGCAAACGACAGCCGTTCGGCTGTCTCCCGGGCAACGGTCCTGAACAGGTCCATAGTCGCGAAAAGCGCGCGAGCGATGTCATTTTTGTCGTAATGGGCAAACGTTGTTCGGATCCCGGCCCGGATGTCAGGATCCGCCCAGGTGTCAAAAAAACGCCCGTCAAACCAGGTGTCGTAATCCCAGCCATGCCTGGCATGGGCCTGGCTCTCAACCAGCACCAGCAATCGCCGCTTCATGTAGCCGTCCAGGCAGGATTTGGCCATCCATGTTTCGCCGCGCAGGAGCTTTTTACCGCACCAGACAGCATGGTACCAGAAGTCTTTGACGGTGTTGGCAAACGCCTCTTCCGTCAGCGGCCGGACGACTGGTTTCGCCAGTGGAATTTGGGCCAGTTTCCCGGTCAGCTCGATTTTGTCGACCAGGACGCGGTAGCCACGCTGAAGGATTGATACCGCTTCCGTTGCCAGGATCTGCTCCAGATCCCCGCTTGTGACAAAGGCAAAATCGACATCCAGCGCCTGATCGAACAAAACCCGACGCTCCAGGGTGCCAACCGGCGTTGGTTCGTCAAACCAGAGCCAGTGCGAACCGATCGCCCCAATCCATGCGGCAGATTGGAAAAAAGGTTCCGTCTCATCGGCCACGACCAGCAGGTCCAGATCCGAATACTGGTCGGCCTGAACTGTTGTTCGCGCCCGCGACCCGATGACCACGAGGGCCCGGATCTCAGGAAGCTCTTTTGCCCAGGCGGTGATTTTTTCGATCAAGTCAGCGTAGGTCAGGGGGTCGTGCATCCGTATGTCCTCTCTTTCAGGTTTCCGATCGGCAAAGGTCGATACAGTCTCGTCATGATGATTCGTTGTCCAGCCGCAAATCGATAAACTCATTGCGTCTGAAGTCCAGGGCGTCTTGGATATCACGCAAAAGCTGATGTTATCTGACGGATCTGACATGAAGATGACACCTCTGTGCACCGGTAAGATCATCGGTTTGTGCTACCTACAGGATACCACAGGATAGCCTGTACCGTAAAAACGTTGCTTGGAGGTGTACAATGATAAACACGCAACGATGTCAGTTGCATGCATGTTATCGCGAGGTACCGGTATGAACAAGCGCATCATCGAGGACATCACATCGTTCATTTTTGTATCGGATACACCCCGTCAAGCCGACGTGATGCTGTTGCCGGGCGGCAGCGATCCTGCGGTCCCGGAAAAAGCAGCCGAGCTGTATGCCGACGGGTACGCGCCCCTGATCCTGCCCTCCGGCGGCGTAAGCATTAAAACCGGCAAATTCAACGGCGTGAAACGAAAGGCGGAACTTTACAGCGATGACTACGCGACAGACTGCGCGTTCTATACGGATGTCCTGCTCAAAAACGGCGTGCCGCCGTCCGCCATCATCGGGGAGGATCAGTCGGGCTTCACCAAGGAGAACGCGACTTTGTCCCGGAAAGCGGTCGATGAACATGGCTTGAATATCCGCACAGCCCTCGTGGTTTGCAAATCCTTCCACGCCCGCCGCTGCCTGATCTGTTATCAGCTGGCTTTTCCCGAAGCGGAAATACAAGTTGTTCCCGTTGATGTCTACGGCATCACACGCGGCAACTGGTTTCGGCATGACGACGGCGTCAACCGGGTGCTGGGTGAGCTCGCCCGCTGCGGGAACCAGTTTGTGGCAGAATTCAAGCACGCAGCCCGCATGTAATCGGGTTGTCTGACCCCTGCCGTTTGCCGTCCGTTAAAAGGAGCTCGTTATGAACGCTCAAATCAATGTGACCTTGCAAAGTGCAACCGCCGCGCATGCGGCAAACCTGGTCGCGATGCAAAAAGAGGCCTTCAAGCGGCTGTACGATCAATACCATGACGCCGGCTCACCCTACCTGCGCGGAACAGACGAGATCATGCGCTGGCTGGAACGGCCGGCCTGCAAGGTGTTTCTGATCCTTGCGGACGGCGAACCAGTCGGCGGAATGGCCGCCTGGGAGCAGAACGGGCAGCCCGGCACCTGTTACCTGGCCCGGATTTTTATTCGCCCGGCATGGCAGAACAAAGGCATCGCCAGGCGGGCCATTTTGCTTTGCGAAGCCCAATTTCCCGACGCCTCGCGCTGGACGCTGGACTTCCCCGTTGACCAGATCGCGAACCGCCGCTGCTACGAAAAGGCAGGCTATCTGGACACCGGCGAAACACGGCAGCAAAGCGGCGGCCGGATCACGCTGGCATTGTTTGAAAAACATGTGGACAATATCCGTTTTGAATCCGAAGACGCACGCCGCAAACGCATCTACCCTGTTCTGATCCGTCCATACAATCCCGCCTGGCCGGAATGGTATGCGGCGGAGAAAGCGAACCTGGAGCGCCTGATCGGTCCTGATGACATCTATCGCATCAGCCATATCGGCAGCACGGCCGTGCCAGGGCTATCGGCCAAACCGACCATCGATATGCTGCTTGAAATCAATCCAGGCACCGACATCGGCACGCTGATGGCCCGCTTTCCGGTGCCGCCGTATATCTGCCTTGATGAAGCGGCGCTGACGCTGCCGACTCCCGCGCCGCACCTGATGTTCTTAAAGGGCTACCTGCCCGATGGCTTTGCGGAACAGGTGTACCATATCCACGTGCGTTACCCCGGTGATTGGGACGAACCGGTTTTTCGGGATTACCTGATCGCCCACCCCGAAACGGCTGCGGAATACGCCACGCTCAAAGCGAGTCTGCTGCAGCGGTTTGAACATGACCGGGACGGGTATACACAGGCAAAAACCGCTTTCATCCGAGAGGCGACCGCACGCGCAAGACAGCAGATGCTGTAATGGCTCCTGCTCTCGTGTCACTTCGTGAACACCGTTGTCCTGCTGGTTATGCCTATAGGTCCAGACTGTCTTTGTTCAGAAGAAAATCAATTAATCCCAGCCGTACAATCCCCATCTCGTCTGTCCAAGGCTTCATCGAGGTTTTTGAAATGATGATCTTCTTAAAGAAATCATTCACGGCTAGAAGCGGGCGTAGTTCCTGTCGGGACTTACCCTCATCAGACATATTAGGCGCGGATTGGATATAGACCTTTTTTGCGCCCCGGTTGACGATAAAATCAATCTCACAGGATCTTTGATGCCGCTTCCCATCCTTACCAGTTTCCTCGATCTTGACGACACCCACATCAACGGAGCATCCTCGCGCGGCCAGCTCATTATAAACGATGTTCTCCATGATGTGCGTTTCTTCTTGCTGACGCAGATTCAGTCTGATATTCCTGAGCCCGATGTCCACGCAGTAATACTTAGCGGGATACTCGAAATATCTCTTCCCCTTGACGTCATATCGTCTTGCGCACTTGAACAAAAATGACTCAGATAAATATTCAAGGTAGGCCGCTATGGTCTCGCTACTCACCTTGACACCCTTGACGCTGCCAAGCGTGTTGGCAATTTTTGTGGCGTTCGTAAGCGACCCCACCGAGGAGCACAGGTCGCTGGTAAGTTCAGAGAGTACATCAGGAAGCTCGATCTTGTACCGTTCGATGATGTCCTTGAAATAGACCTCCTCAAAGAGCTGAGACAGATACAGGTACTTTTCGTCGTCGGTTTTCTTGCCCAGCACCAGAGGCATTCCGCCGTATAAGGCATAATCCTCAAAGGCTTCAGATTTTTCTCCGCCGACATGGTCAAAATATTCCTTGAAGGTCAAGGGATAAAGCTCGACAACATCGCCGCGCCCCCTGAATTCGGTCATGACATCTTTCGAGAGCATTTTGGAGTTGCTGCCAGTCACATAAACATCAACATGATTCATACGAAGCAGTCCGTTCAGGACGCCGTAGAGCCTGACGGGCGCATCGCGATTGGTGAGTTCCTCCCTGGATATGGCGTACTGCACCTCATCGAGCAAGACATAATAGGTCTTGCCTGCGTCAACAATTCTGGAACGGATGTAAGCAGACAGTTCTTTCGGTTCTCTGTACGTCGCATTGATATCATCGTCAAGCGCAACGGATATGATTTGTTCCTCTTTCACACCGACGGATTTTAGATAATCACAAAAAATGCGAAACAAAAGAAAACTCTTCCCGCATCGTCTCACGCCGGTAATGATTTTAATCAATCCGTTGCCCTGTCTGCTGATGAGCTGGTTCAGATACCTGTCGCGCTTAATGACCATCGTTTGCCTCTATTCGAAATTATGTCGTGATTCCGGCTTACTATCGATTACATTGTAAGCGACATGACGCTTATTATCAATTTTCAATCGAAACTTAGTCGTTTTTCCGACTTAGTTTCGATTGAAAAAGAAACATTCATATCATCGTGTCTGCCCAGTACAGGCGGGCCTGGCCGCCGCCCGTCTCCTCGACAAGCGTCAGGAACTGCCAGCCGCATTTTTCATAGAACTGGGTGTGGTCGGTCAGCAGATACAGCTTCTGGTGCCCCAGGCGGCGGGCGTCCCGGCGGACATAGTCGAGCATTGCCCGCGCGATGCCCTGGCCGCGCAGCGCTTCCGTCACGAAGACGGCACAGACATTCGGGGTCAGATCGGGGCGCTTGTGAAAATCGTTGTCGATCAGGCCGAGCCCGGCGACGATCATCCCGTGCGGATCCAGGACCACGTACCACTGCGGGATGCCGGCCGGGTTCTGTTGGCAAGCCAGAATACTCGCCTGGTACAGCGCCAGGGGAATGCCCCAGACCGCATGGAACCAGGCCGCCGCCTGCTCAGCCAGGTCCAGGGCAGCGCGCAGGGGGACGATACGCAGCGACGGGCAGCTGGCCTCGAAAAGCTGTTCCGGACGATCTTGTTCAGGGCTGGTTGATCTGTTTTGATTCATATGCGTCTCCTCGATCTGCCTTGGATCCGGCTTTGGTCTGCTGGTCATTGCTGCGTCGCCTCCCGGTATTGCGACGGGGTCATCAGCATGGCTTTTTTGAAATTGGCGCAAAAGTGTCCGGCCGAACTGTAGCCCAGACGCGCCGCGATGGCTTCGACGCTGTCGCCTGTCTGGTGCAAGTCGCTGCACGCCTGCCTGATTTTTTGCCGGTCGACATACGCCCGCGGTGACAAGCCGGTCTTTTCCTTGAAATAGCCGGCCAGGTAAACCGGGTTGTAATTGAGCTGCGCTTTGACGGCCCGATGGCTGTAGCGGCCGTGGATCATGCCGTCGAGGGTGCTGCAGATCCTGGCCAGCAGAACATCGTCAGGTGTACCTGCCTCGTTTCCCGCCTGATCGAGCAGATGCAGCCACTCGGTCAGCATCTGGTGGGTGAGACGGGCAAATTCCGCTTTATCACGCGTTTTCGGATCGAGCCAGAAGCGCTTATAGCACGGGTTGATAGCCGCAAAGTGCGGCTCATAGTCCATGATCACGCGCATCAGGCGCGCTTTGAGCGCGTCTGGCAGCGGCCATGCTGTTTTTCCGTCCAGAGTATTCAGCATGAACAGCTGCTCCAGCGGTGCCGTTTCGGCCTGTTCGGCCAGATCGTCCAGCGCAACCGCCCCGCGGTTCAGCCCGTCGATATCGGGACCGGACAAGGCATCCTGTGGCAGCAAATAGAAGCTGAGCGCATAGAAAGTCAGTCCCGCCTTGCTGTCCGCACGCAGCACATGCAGCTCGTTGGGGTTGATGATCAGCAGATCGCCGCTTTCGATGCTGTGCTCGCCGTGGTCCCGCTCGATCCGCCCCTTCCCGCCGAGGATCAGCATCAGGTGATACACCGGGTGAATATGGCGCTGGTTGTCGCCCGAACCAAAATTGGCGTGCCAGGGAACAACCAGGAAGCTACGTCGGGCAGACGGGCTGTATAGGAATTGGACAACAGGCATCTGGCACCGCCAATCTGGATTATCCGTAATTTGGTTTCATTATACGCCAATTTAGGGACACATGAACTGGATTAAATGTAATCTTTTCTGGATCCGCTTGATTTTTTCATCATGGCCCATCTGCTAAGCTGGAGCTGTATCGTCCGACACCTTGGATTTCTGAAAGGCACGCCCATGAAAATAGTCGCTCTGAACGGTCTTTTAGGCTACGGCTACGCGCAGGAGGCCTGGGCCGAGGCTCTGGCGCACCAGCCCGACTTCATCGGGGTCGACGCCGGTTCGATCGATCCCGGGCCGCATTACCTCGGTTCCGGCACCTCGTTTACCGACCGCCAGGCGGTCAAGCGCGACCTGGCCCTGGCGCTGCCCGAGGCGATCTGCCGCAAGATCCCCTTGATCATCGGCACGGCCGGCGGTTCCGGCGCCCGGCCGCATGTCGACTGGCTTAGCTCGATTATCGCCGAAATCGTCCTGGAGCACCGTCTGAGCTGCCGGACGGCCGTCATTTACTCGGATGTCACGCCGGATGAGGTGCTCAGCAAGCATAACCAAGGTAAAATCCATCCGCTGGGCCAGCTGACATTCGACACGAACCGCGTTCGCCAGGCCAGCCACATCGTCGCGCAGATGTCGGTCGAGCCCCTGATCCGCGCCCTCGACCTGGGGGTGGATCTGGTCATCGCCGGCCGCGCCTGCGACACCGCGATCTATGCCGCGCCCGCAATCCGGGTTGGTCTGGACCGCGGGCTGGCCTACCACATGGCTAAGATCATGGAGTGCGGCTGCCTGTGCGCCGACCCGGCCAGCGCCGCGGATGTCCTGCTTGGCGAGATCGACGCAAACGGGTTCACCCTGACCCCGATGAACCCGATCCGGCGCTGCACCGTCGAACGGGTCGGTGCCCACACGCTCTACGAACAGGCCAATCCGTACCAGATCGTCGAACCAGACGGGACGGCCGATGTGCAAAACTGCCGCTACGAGCAGATCAGCCCGCGCTCCGTGCGCGTGTCGGGCAGCCGCTTCCTGCCTGCCGACATGCTGACGCACAAGCTGGAGGGCGCCGGCCCGGTCGGCTATCGCACGATCAGCATCGCCGGCATCAACGACCCGATGACCATCGAGCGGATCGATGCGCTGTTTGCGGACGTCCGGTCTTTCCTGGCCGCCAACCAGGCCGCGATTTTGCCGGACACCTACCGCATCCAGCTGCACAAGTACGGCGGGATCCTGGCCCAGCCGGATCCGGGCCTGGCCGGCCAGATGGGCGTTGTCATCGACACGGTCGCCCAAACGCAGGAGATCGCCAACACGATCTGCGCGGTGGCTCGTTCGCGCCTGCTGCACACGGACTTTGCGGGACGACGGTCGACCGCCGGCAACCTGGCGTTCCCCTATTCGCCCTCCGACATCAAGCTTGGGCCGGTCTACGGGTTGTGTTTGTACCATCTCGAAGACGTCGACAGCCTCTTTGAAAACATCGTAATCAAGCTGGGAGGATACCAAGATGGCCTGCCTGTATGACCTCGCCAAAACCCTGCGCTCGAAAAACGCCGGGCCTCTCCAGGTCACCTTCGATGTCATGTTTGCAACGCAGGCATTATTCGACCGTGTCCTGGCTTCCCGGGCCATCTCGTGTGAGCGGATCAGCCACCTTTATGCGGTTCCCGAGTCGGAGGTGCGCATCATCCCCTATGCGGCGGCTTTGGCGATCAAGATTACCATCCCGCGCAACGTCATCAGCGGCGACCCGGGCGACCAGGACATCTATGGCTGCCAGCAGCACCTGGCGCTGGGTTCAATCGATATCCCGTAGAGATACATTTCCAACACGCATCAGGAGGTGTTTGCGATGAAAATCAAGATCGGCATGAGTCAGACCGACATCACCCCGCCCGCGCGGGTCCTGCTCCAGGGGCAGGTCTATACCCGCATATCCGAAACGGTGGAAAGTCCGCTCACGGCCCAGGTTTTCGCCGTTCAGTCGGCGGATGCGGTTCTGGTCCTGTGCGCCTGCGATGTCGCGTCGGTCAGCCGCGCTTTCTGCGACCGCGTGCGTGAGCTGGTCCGGCAGCGCTGTCCGGATCTCGCCCCCGAAAGCATTGTCATCTCGGCGACCCACACCCATACCGGACCGGTCTTCTGGCGAACGGTCAATCCGCATTTCCTGGCATCCAAATACCTGCCGCCGCAGGCAGCGTTTTCCGAAGACATCACCATCCCGGAGGATGTCTGGCAGGTGGACCGTTGCTTCCCCTACTTGGCGGAAAAAGCCAGCGGCGCGATCTGCGCGGCCTGGGAAGGCCGTCGGCCTGCCGCTGTCAGCCCCGCGTTCGGCCGGGCGGTGACCGGGCATTGCCGGCGGGCAGTCTACGACGACGGCAGCGCCCAGATGTATGGCCGCACGGATACCGTCAACTTCCGCGAGCTGGAGGGCGGCAACGATTCGGGGATTGAGCTGCTGTATATCTTTACCGAAGACCAAAAACCGCTGGGGGTGCTGGTCAACGTCGCTTGCCCGTCCCAGTGCGTGGAATCCAAGCACTTTATCTCGTCCGATTTCTGGGGAAAGGCGCGCGACCGGATCAAGGCCCGTTTGGGCGACGATTTTATTGTCGTCGGTTTGTGTTCCGCGGCCGGCGACCAGTCCCCGCGCGACCTTGTCCGCCGTTCACTGACGCACCGGCGCCGCACGGATCCGGACATGTACGGCTTGGATGGTGCTTCAGAACTGGGCGCGCGGATCGCCGGGGTCGTCCTGGACAAGCTTCCGGCCGCCCAGGCCGCACCTCCGGCAGATAGCGGCATCCTCAAGCACCAGGTCATGACTGTCGATTTTCCGCTCCGGCGAGTCACCCTGGCCGAACGGGACGCGGCCCGGCAAAAACTGGCCGATTACATCGCGCAAAGCGGCAAGCAGACCTTCGATGCCAGGGACATGGCGGCGCTGCGCTTGTACAGCGGCATCCTCGAACGCTTCGAGGAGCAGCAGCAGCGCATGTTCTTTACGGCCGAAATCCATGTGGCCCGGCTGGGCGACATCGCTTTCGCCACCAATCCGTTTGAGCTGTTCCTGGATTTCGGCAACCAGATCCGGGCCCAAAGCGAAGCGGCCCAGACCTTCCTGATCCAGCTGGCCTGCGATGCCGGGCGCTATCTGCCCACGGAAAAGGCGGAGCGCGGCAGCCATTACAGCGCGTATGTTTTCAGCGGCTACACCGGCCATGAAGGCGGCGCCCTGCTGGTGCGAAAGACCGTCGATACCATCCGGCAGCAGTTTATCACCCAGAATGACGAAGGAGCACGCCCATGATCCGGAAAACAACGATCGCCCAGGCGCTCGACCTGGCCATCGCAAGGGGCGCGACCGATATCAGCCCGGATGTCCAGGCGGCTTTGGAAAAGGCGCGCGACAGCGAGACGAGCGCCTCTTCGCGGGAAGGGCTCTCGCAGACGCTAAAAAGCCTGCAGCTGTCGCGCGAACGCCGCGTGCCGGCCTGCCCGGATACCGGCTGGCCGCTGTTTTTCATCAAGATCGGCAACGAGGCCGTGCTCGAGGGCGGTATCCTGGCGCTCGAGCAGCTGGCCCGTGAAGCGGTCGCACGCGCCTCCGACGCCGGCTACCTGCGCCGCACCATGAAGCACCCTTTGACAGGATATGATCCGGGCAACAACATCGGCATGAACATCCCCTGGTTCGAGTACCGGTTTGTGCCCGGTGACGCGCTCCAGATCACCTACGTGGCCAAGGGCGGCGGCTCAGAAGTGTTTGGCGGTACCCAGTCCACCATGGTCGCTTTCGCGGACGGTTTGGCTGGCATCAAAAAATTTATCGTCGACGCCTATATCGTGGCTTGCCGCGCCGGCGCCGTCTGCCCGCCCTCCATCCTGGGCGTCGGCATCGGCGGCACCGCCAACATGGCGGCGACGCTGGCCAAGGAAGCCGCCTGCCTGCGCCTGATCGGCAGCCACCACCCGGAAAGCGGCTTCCGTCAGCTGGAAGACGAGCTGTATGGGGCCATCAACGAGCTCGGCATCGGAACGATGGGCGCCGGCGGCAGCACTTCGGTGATCGGCGTGCACGTCGAATACGCCTACACACACATCGCCGGTATCGCTGTGGCCATCAGCACCAACTGCTTCGTGGCCCGGCGCGGGACCTGCCGGATCGCCGCCGACAATACCTGCACACAGCTGCAGGACCCCGACTGGTTTGGAGGACGTTGACATGGCCCAGTTCCACCTGACAGCTCCCATGAGCCGCGAACAGCTCGAACCGCTTCGCATCGGCGACCAGGTCACGATTTCCGGCCCGGCCTTCACCTGCCGGTCCAAGTTCCAGCGCGCCGTCTTCGATGAACAGCTCCCGATGCCATCCGTGCTCAAGCCCTACGATGTCCTGATCCACGCCGGACCGATCGTCCTCTCTGAACCAGAGGGCTACCGGCTGGTCTCGTTCATGCCCACCTCGAGCAAACGCTTTGAAAAATGGGGTGCACAGTCAGTCCGCGACTGGGGCCTTCGTGTCATCATCGGCAAGACGACGATGGGGCCGGACACCATGGAAGCCATGCGCCGATCGGGCTGCATCCACCTGACCCCCCGTTCGGTCAGCCCCAACCTGTGGTGCGACGCCATCCGCATCACCGGCGTATCCCTGCTGGATGAGATGGGTTCGATCGAGGCGCCCTGGCAGCTATCGCTCGACCGGCTCGGTCCCTTTGTCGTCGACATCGACACGGCAGGCAACAATCTATTCGACGAACTGGACCAGGCGATCGAGACCAACCGGCAACAGGCCTACCGGAAGCTGAACATCCCGGAGGATTTCAAGCCGACCAAGCTGTGGGGCTGAGCTGCCGCCAACCCGGTCTGCCTGACGTTGTCTTGCCTGCCCTGCGGCGGTAAGATAGTCACAAGTAAAGCTGATGGCTATACGCTGCAGACAGATGGGAGATCGCTTCATGGATCACGACTATACCCGGATCAACGCCCGGACTTGGGATGCCTGGGCCCAAAACGGGTGCTGCTGGACCGTTCCTGTTTCGCATCAGACCTATGTTCAGGCGCAAGAGGGCCGCTGGGATGTGCTGCTGACCCCCTGCAAGGCCGTGCCCCATGACTGGTTCCGCCCATTCCTTACGGCGAGCCGCCTTGACGGCGTCCGTCTTTTAGGCCTGGCCAGCGGCGGCGGTCAGCAGATGCCCGTGTTCGCCGCGCTGGGGGCAGACGTCACGATCCTCGACTACTCCGACCGCCAGCTGGAAAGCGAACGGCAGATCGCCGCCCAAGAAGGGTATGCGATCGAGATCGTCCAGGCTGACATGACCCGGCCGCTGCCCTTCCCAGATGAGCATTTTGACCTGATCTTCCACCCGGTTTCCAACTGCTATGTCGAGCAGGTCGATCCGATTTGGCGCGAATGCCACCGGGTGTTGAAACCAGGCGGCGTGCTGCTTTCTGGCCTGGACAACGGCTTCAACTTCATCGTCGAAGACCCGACGGTGCGCCCGATGGTCATCGCCAACCAGCTGCCCTTCAACCCGCTCAAGATGCCGGAGGGAAGGCTCGAACAGATGGTTGCCAGCGACGATGGTGTCCAGTTCAGCCACACCTTGGAGGAGCAGATCGGGGGACAGCTGCGCGCCGGCCTGGTCCTGACCGATGTCTATGAAGATACCGACAACGAGCCGGATGCAATCGCCGATAACATTCCCGCCTACTGGGCAACCCGCGCGGTCAAGCCGGTTATCCGCGATGGCTGGACCTGTTTTCGGAGGTACGACGATGCCTGATGCCTTGCTGGCGCGTGCCCGCGCCTTTATCTACCGCCAGGCCCGCCCGCTGGACCTGGCCCGCTGGCAGTTTCATTTCGAGAACGGCAGTCAAACGGCCGTCCTCACGGCACTGGCCGCCTACCAGAACACGGACGGCGGGTTCGGCTACGCCCTGGAACCCGATGCCTGGAATCCGCATTCGTCGCCCCTGCAGACCTGGACCGCGACCGAAATCCTGCGCGAAATCGACTGTACGGACTGTTCACACCCGATGATCCGCGGCATCTTGTCCTACCTGGGCAGCGGCCAGGCGTTCGACGGCCGCCATTGGGCAGCGGTAATCCCGAGCAACGACGCCTATCCGCACGCGCCCTGGTGGCACAGCGGCAGCCAAAGCAGCAGCCATCACGACGACAACCCCATGGCATGCCTGGCCGGCTTCCTGCTGCGCTTTGCCGAACCGAACAGCGATCTGGACCGGCTCGGCCGCCACATCGCCGGCGAAGCCGTAGCCGCGTACCGGGCTCAGGGCTTGCTGCGCGACCCGCACACGGCGCTTTGCTTTGTCCGTCTGCTCGAATACGCCCGGGAGGCCGGGGCGGCGGACACGTTTGACCACGCCTGGCTGGCAGATACGCTGCACCGGCAGGTCAAGGAAAGTATCTCGCCGGACACGACCGCCTGGATGACCGGTTATGTCTGCCGTCCTTCCCAGTTTATCCGTTCGCGCCGGAGCCCCTATTTCCCGGCCAACCGGGACCTCGCCCTGGCCGAGAGCGACGCGATCGGCCGCGCGCAGGAGGAAGACGGCGCCTGGGCGGTCACCTGGTCCTGGGACGCGTTTCCCGACGCCTGGGCGATCAGCAAGAACGGGTGGAAAGCCAACGGAATCATCCAGAACCTGCTTTTTGTCAAGGGCATGGAACAGCTATAAGGAGACAGCATGGCCGATTGCGAACTGACCACCATGGTCATGATCCAAAACCCCATCAGCGGCGAAGTGCTGGTGCAGGACCGCCAAAAGAGCTGGCGCGGCCTGGCCTTTCCCGGCGGGCATCTCGATGACGGCGAGAGCCTGGTCGACTGCGCCATCCGCGAAGTCAAAGAAGAGACGGGCCTCGATATCGCAAACCTCGAGGCCTGCGGCGTGGTGCATTGGCTCAACACCCGCACCCAGGAGCGCTACATCGTCTTTCTGTACAAAACCTCGAACTTCACCGGTGACCTGATCCTTGAAATGGAAGAGGGCCGGCATTTCTGGCTTTCGCCCGACGACCTGGCCCGCCAGCCGTTGGCGGAGCACTTTACCCAGTACCTGCCCCTGTTCTTCTCAGACGCCTACAGCGAGGCCTTCGGCGCTTGGAACGAGGATGTGACGCATCCGATCGTCTACAAATAGTTTGACATCCCTGATGCTCAGGCGTACACTGATCGTGGGTTTATAATTATAAACCCACTTTGTCAGTTGGAGGCCTCATGGACAAGATCGATATCTGGGACAGTGACTACCGTTTCATGCAGATCGTTTGGGCGCACGCCCCGGTTGCCTCCGGGGACCTGGTCATCCTCTGTCGTGAGCAGCTGGGCTGGAAAAAATCGACCACCTACAACGCCATCCGGCGCATGTGCGAGAAATGCCTGATCCAGAATGAAAAGGCCACCGTATCGGTGATCATCCCCCAGGAACAGGTTCAGATGCAGGAGAGCCAGGCATTTCTCGAGCGCACCTTCGAGGGGTCGCTGCCGCGCTTCGTGGCTGCTTTTTTGAACGGAAAGGCCATCTCCGAGCGCGAGGCCGAGGAAATCCGCCGCCTGATCGATGCCCATAAGGAAGGGCGTGATTCAGATGCCTAGCGCCTTGATGGAATCCGCCCTGCGGACGGTGGTCAACCTGAGTGTCACCGGCAGCGTGGCGATTGCCGCCATCCTGCTGCTCCGCCTGCTGCTCCAACGGGCACCCAGGCGCTTCTCATACGCTCTCTGGAGTGTGGCCGCGTTCCGCCTGCTCTGCCCGGTATCTTTTTCTGCGGTTTTCAGCCTGTTCAGCCTGAAGCTGTTCAGCCAGGCCGCCCTACGCGGCGACCGTCAGGATGCGCTCGAGTACATACCGGCCGCCAGCCCGGTTCCGCTCCAGCCGATCGCCAACCCCGTTCCGGCCGGGGATTGGCCCGCGGCTGTTCAGACCACCGGCAGCTATTCAAATGAAAGGCTTGTCACGATGCTTTTCGCCCTATGGATGACCGGTATCGCGGTCATGCTGCTGTACGGCGTCTTTTCTTATCTCAAGGTCCGGCGCCAGGTATCCGGCAGCGTGCGCCAGGAAGGCAACATCTTCGCGACCGACCGGATTGCCACGCCTTTTGTCCTGGGCTTTTTTCGCCCGCGCATCTTCCTGCCCTTCCGGCTGCCCGAGCAGGAACGATCGACCATCCTGGCCCATGAGCGCTGCCATATTCGCTCCGGCGATCACCTGATCAAGCCTTTGGCCTATCTCGTTCTGGCGATCCACTGGTTCAACCCGCTGGTATGGCTGGCCTTCAGCCTGATGCTGCGCGATATGGAAATGCGCTGCGACGAAGCCGTGTTGCAAACATATGGCGCCTCGATTAAACAAGCCTACAGCCGGTCTTTGCTCGCCCTGGCGACCCATCGGCGGCTGGCTATGGCAAGTCCCTTAGCTTTCGGCGAGTCACATGTCAAGGCCCGCATCCAAAACATCCTCAATTTCAAAAAGCCCCGCACCTGGCTAGCGCTGGCAGCCCTGCTGGTCTGCGTCACGGCCATTATCGTCATCGCGGCCAACCCGGCGCCGCGTCCGGAAGAACTCGCCCCGGAAGCTTACAGTGCGCTGGACGACGCCGTCCGCCAGGCCGTTATCGCCCATTATGCCACGGTCGGCTACCCTGGCCAGATCCCGGTCGAAGCCCATACCATCCTCAAGGCGGTCGCGTCGGGTGACCAGGTGACCGTTTACGCGTTTGTCCTTTACCAGCGTTATACCATCGGCACCGGAGGCATCGAGGTCGGCGGCGGCAACCATATGCCGACCGTTCTGACCTTTAGAAAGACAGGCGATCGTTACGGCGAACTGCTCGAATACTGGACGCCCCGGGATGGCGCCCAATACGGTCCGTCGATGCGCCAGAAATTCCCGGAGGACATCGTCGAGCAAGCCATGGATCCGCAAAAGTACAAACATCATATCCGGCTCTGCGACGACCAGGCGCTGGCCACTTACGAGTCAGAACTGAATCCACCGCACATCCTGGCCGGCAGCAAAGACCGGGTCGATGCGTTTTTGCAGCTGGCCCGGGAGATTGGCTTCGCGCTGCCCAAGACGTACCCCGACGATACCTGCTATAACGTGACCCCGCCCGGGGTCAGCGAACAGACCGGCTGCCTCGTGTTCAAGTATGATAAGTCTTGCGAGGCCTTCCTGCTGCTCGATGGACAGATCTACCCGCTGGGGACCGGCTTTGGCGGCTATGGCCTGACGGACCTCCAGCTGTGCGATTTCGACCGCAATGGACACCTGGATCTGATGTACAGCTATTCCGGCGGATCGGGTATCCACCATGTCGCACTCGGTCATTTTAACCTGACAAGCCGGACAGAAACCAAGCTGGGGTATGCCGCCTCGCTGGGCGGAACACAATTGAGCGAGCTGTACCTGGTCCCGCTCCTGCCGGATCGCGTGATCGTCTACGCGGCCGACATCGCCATCGCTGACGGCAACTTCGCCAACATCACCTTGCATCGCCAGGACAAACTGGCCGAGATCACGGCCGACGGCGGCAATCTTGTGGTCACGCCGCTGGAATAACGCTGGATCTTCTCCGCCCTTTTGCCGTATGCGCGTTCGCTTTGGGCTATAATGGGCTTGAAGAGGGGGTGGGATCGATGCAAAGCCTTCGCGACGTTGTCACCGTATCGCAGCAAGACGGACAGGTTCAGGTCAAAACCTTGTTTGGCCTGCCGCTTGTTACACGCTCCAATCCGCTGGATGAGGGCGGTTTGGTGCGGCTCTGGGTGGATGATCATCTGACGAACACGGATCATCTGCCCGCCACCTGCCAGGTAGATAAAAACAATCTGGCGGTCACCTGGCAATCCGACGGCCTGGACATTCGGCTGTGCGCCGACTTTGATGCACCCAGCGGCGTGTTGTGTTGGCGTGTAACCATCGCGAACACGGGCGAGCGTCCCCATACGATTCGCCGCGCTGGATGCCGTTTCGCGTTCCCGGAGGACGAGGGCTGGTCGCTGTACACCCAGTACGCCGGCTGGTCACGTGACAACCGTGGCAGTTGGACACGCTTCGGTGCCGGCGAGATTGCCATCGGCAGTTCCTTC
>Ga0172382_10000648_pt1 | contig 65235 bp, 56 predicted proteins | sample Leawel138RmetaG_FD_122245 | JGI IMG/M metagenome (GOLD analysis project Ga0172382, IMG submission 122245) | Leachate microbial communities from a municipal landfill in Southern Ontario, Canada - Leachate well 138R metaG | ecosystem: Engineered > Solid waste > Landfill > Unclassified | place...
GAGCGAAATGGCATCCTGCCAGTATCCAGTCCGAGCGCTACCGGCCGATAAGTCGGCGACTCAACCGCAAACCGCTTGCGAGTCAGCGCAGCCAAGGAACGCGCCGATGACTGATACCAACGCCCCCGACACCACGCCACCGCCACAGCATCCGTGGGCCGATCTGGTGCCCGAACGATTCCATCTGCTACGTCTGGCGCCGCTGCCGACCGAGCGCGATGGCGGGCCGCGACCGCTGCGTTTCGTGGAGCTGGCACGAGTGGAGCGACACAGCGCGGACCAGAGCCTGCTGCGCCTGCACATCAATCTGCCGGGGCAGGTCCTCTCGCGAAAGCGCAACGTGCTGGAAGTCTGGGCGGACCATCGCAGCAAGGAGCTGCGCTTCGGCCCGGACAGCGGACTGAATCTCGAACCCGTCAACCGCGGGCTGGGCCGTTTTCTGCTCGCCCAAGGCATCGCCTGGGCGCAGAAGCGCTGGTCGCACTACCTCGTCGAAGGCGGTTCGCTGGCGAACGACTCGGCCAGCGAGGACGCACGGCTGCGTCGCGATCACTGCCTGCGTACCCAGGGCTTCGACGTCGACTACCCGCAGACATCGCCGAAAGCTACCTACGGCGCACCACGCGTGAGTGCACTGCGTGGCGACTGGAATGCCGAAAAGGTGCAGATCATCGAGCTGCTCGACGCGGCGGCGATGCTCGAACAGGCCGATCGCAATCTGCAGGAGCAGGACACGCACATTCGCCAGATGCAGGAACGCATGAGCCGTTTGCGTCGCGAAGACGGCGCGTTGCGCTTCACCATCGTCTGTCTGATCGTCTTCGCGTTGTTCCAGGCCGGTCTGCTGATCTGGATGGCGACGCGCTGATCAGCGCTGCGTCAGGCGCTCGCGGAACAACGCCTGATGCTCCCGACATTGCCGGGCGGCCAGCAGGAATACGCCATGCCCGCCCTTGGCGAACTCCAGCCAGGTGAAATCCACTTCCGGATACAGTTCGGCGACATGCACCTGACTGTTGCCCACTTCGACGATCAGCGTGCCGTGCTCGCTCAAGTGATCGGCCGCTTCAGCCAGCATGCGACGCACCAGATTCAGGCCGTCATCCCCGCAGGCTAGCCCCAGCGCGGGCTCGTGATGGTATTCGGCCGGCATGTCGGCGAAGTCCTCCGCATCGACATACGGCGGATTGGACACGATCAGATCGAAACGCTGCCCCGGCAGGCCATCGAAGCCATCGCTCTGCACCGTATAGACCCGCTCTTCCAGTTCGTGCTGCTCGATATTCTGGTTGGCCACTTCCAGCGCATCGAAAGAGAGATCGGCGAGCACGACCTCGGCTTCAGGAAACTCGTAGGCACAGGCGATGCCGATGCAGCCTGAGCCGGTACATAGGTCGAGAATCCGCGTGGGTTCGTGCGCGAGCCAGGGACGGAAGCGCTGCTCGATCAGCTCGGCGATGGGCGAGCGCGGAATGAGCACACGCTCATCGACGATGAACGGCAAGCCGCAGAACCAGGCCTCGCCGAGCAGATACGCCGCCGGCACGCGCTCCTCGATGCGCCTGCGCAGCAGCGCCTCAAGATGCGCGCATTCATCGTCTTCCAGGCGGCAATCCAGATAGGCATCGGACATAGCCCACGGCAGATGCAGAGCGCCGAGCACCAATTGGCGTGCCTCATCCCAGGCGTTGTCGGTGCCATGACCGAAGAACAGCTGCGCGCGGTGAAACTGGCTGACGGCCCAGCGAACGTAGTCGCGCAGGGTGCGCAGACGTGAGGGCGAAGCGCTCATGACGACATCTCCGGTAAAAGGGCGCGGAGTTTAACAGGGCCCCGCGAGCGGCTGCGAGCGCGTGCTCGATACCCTGCCCGTGGAGTGCCGGCGCGACGCGCACGGCTTTGTAAATACGCACTTTGATTGCACCACTATCGTGCCGCCGCGCAGTACCCTGCCCGCCTCCGGCAAACCATGCTGATCAGCGCCGGGCGGCCCCATCCTGCCCCGCGTGCGGTCAAGATGGTTCACATCGCCGCATTCTGGCGCCACAATCAGCCCCCCATTCAAAAGGAGTCGATAATGACCACGCCACAGACCATGCTTCAACTCAGTGGCCGCAGCTACGCGCCTGCAACATTGGCGAACGCCACTCTGCTGGTCATTGACGCTCAAGAGGAATATCGCACTGGCGTGCTGGCTTTGCCGGCGCTGCCCACCGCGCTGCCGGAAATTACCCGCCTGCTGGCAGCCGCCCGCGAAGCCGGTGCTCCGGTGGTACACGTTCATCATCTGGGCATCACTGGCGGCCTGTTCGATCCGCAGGGTTTTCGCGGTCAGATCATGCCGGAAGCCGCACCACTGCCAGGCGAAGCAGTAGTTGCGAAGCGCCTGCCCAATGCGTTCGCCGGCACCGACCTGCATGACCTGCTGCAGAAGCACGGTCGTCTGGACCTCATCGTATGCGGCTTCATGACCCATTCCAGCATCAGCACCACGGTGCGGGCCGCCAAGGATTATGGCTACCGCTGCACGCTGGTCGATAGCGCATGCGCGACGCGCAATCTGCCGATGGGTGAAGGCAGCGTGGATGCCGATCAGGTCCATCGCATGGAAATGACCATCCTGGCCGACAATTTCGCGGTTTGCGTACCGAACGTCGAGGCCTTGGCCCGCTGAACGCCGCGGCCGGCGGTACCGCCCTGGCGAATGAACCTGACCGGCTGCATGCCGGTCATAGCCTGTTCATCGAGAGGTAACCGCAATGAAACTTTCCGATGGATTCGATGCCCGCCGCCTGCGCCCGTCCGAACGAAAGAGCTGGGGCCGACGCCTGATCGTCGCGATTGCTGCACTGCTCGCCGTTGTCGGTGTGCTGCTGCTTGTCGCCGGTGGGGCATCTCTGGCTGGCTATGGCGGCTCGCTCGGCGCCCTGGCAGCCAGAGACGCCGCGCTGACGGCGCTGGTGCTTGGCCTGGTGTTGATCGCAATTGCCATGCTTCTCTGGCGCTGGTGCCGGCGCCGGCTCCGTCGCTCAAGCGAGCTGAGCCTTTCTCCCGGCCTGATGAAAAGACGCGACTAACCTCGAGGCGGCCCGTTCCAGGCCAGGCCGACCCCTTGGCCCGCAACCTGGGATAAACTGACGCGCTGCCGGAGGTCCCATGCAAGAAGACGACGATTTTTCCCTGTTCAAGTCCGCCGTGAAGGGCGTCAAACCGATCACCCATGCGCGCGCCGAAACCGGCAAGCCACGCGACAATCGCGAGCAGATCGCCAAGCGCCGCGCCAACGCACAGGTCAGCGTCGAACAAGTCCGCATCGACGGCCTTTCCGATCAGTTCGTTATCGACGTAGGCGCCGAGGACGAACTCTACTGGGCCCGCCCGGGTGTGCAGGATGCGCAGATGCGCAAACTGAAGGCGGGACAGATTCAGTTTGAGGGCAGCCTCGACCTGCATGGTCTTTCGGTCGAACGTGCCCGCGAGCAGCTCTGGGATTTCATCGCCGAAGCCAGCAAATACGAAATCCGCTGTGTTCGCGTCACTCACGGCAAGGCGGCGCGTCTTGACGGCAAGCGCCCGCTGATCAAGAGCCACGTCAACACCTGGTTACGCCAGCACCCCCAGGTGCTCGGCTTCGCTTCCTGCACGCCTCGCCACGGTGGTGCCGGCGCGGTCTACGTCATGCTCAAGCGCACGATGCTGGAAGGCCGGGACGAATAGCGCCATTGCCACAGGGTAATGGCCGATTCGTAACCTGCTTGGCACTTGCCAGCCGAACGACTGCCGCCTACCCTTTCGCGTTTGCGCTCCCATGCAGCTGACAGGTAGTTCAATGTCCCTGGAACAACAGTACACCGAGATTCTCGCCCAACTTGGCGAGGACGTTACCCGCGAAGGCTTGCTCGACACGCCCAAGCGTGCCGCCAAAGCCATGCAGTATCTGTGCAAGGGCTACCAGCAAACCCTCGAGGAAGTCACCAACGACGCGCTGTTCAGTTCCGACAACAGCGAAATGGTACTGGTGAAGAACATCGAGCTGTATTCGCTATGCGAGCACCACATGCTGCCCTTCATCGGCAAGGCTCACGTCGCCTACCTGCCTAACGGCAAGGTGCTGGGGCTGTCGAAGGTAGCTCGGATCGTCGACATGTACGCGCGACGCCTGCAGATTCAGGAAAACCTGACCCGTCAAATCGCCGAAGCCGTGCAGCAGGTCACCAATGCCGCGGGCGTAGCGGTGGTCATCGAGGCGCAGCATATGTGCATGATGATGCGCGGCGTGGAGAAGCAGAATTCGTCGATGGTCACTTCGGTGATGCTCGGGCAGTTCCGCGACAACGCTGCAACCCGCGCCGAGTTCCTCGGCCTGGTCAAGTAAGTCCCTGCTGCAGCTGAGCACCGGCAGCCCGCTCAGGGCTGCCTGCTCACCACCCATCCAATTCGGCTCAGGTATCGATCAGTCGAACATCCCCACGTGCCGGGGATGGCTGGCAACGCGCTGCAGCCAGGCACGAATCGCCGGATAGCCTGAAAGATCGAAGCCTCCCTCCTCCGCCACGTGTGTGTAGGCATAGAGCGCGACATCCGCAATCGAATAACGATCGCCGACCAGGTACGGCGTACGCAACAGTTGCTGCTCCATCACATTGAGCGCGTGGTAGCCGTCCAGCTGCTTGGCCTCGTACTCTTCGCGACGGTCCTCCGGCATGCCGAGATACACCTTGATGTAACGGGCCACGGCGAGGAAGGGCTCATGGCTGTATTGCTCGAAAAACTGCCACTGCAACACCTGAGTGCGCAACCGCGGATCGCTGGGCAGGAATTCACTGCCTTCCGCCAGATAATTCAGGATCGCATTGGACTCCCACAAGCATGAGCCATCTTCCAGCTCGAGCACGGGAATCTTGCCGTTAGGATTCTTCTTCAGAAACTCTTCAGAGCGCGTCTCCCCGCGCAGGATGTTGACCGGCACCCACTCGTACGGCTGATCGAGCAAATGCAGCATCAGCTTGATCTTGTAGCAGTTGCCGGAACGGTAATCGCCATAAACCTTGTACATGCTCGCATCCCCTAAAGTCACCACAGCGACCTTTCAAGCCGCCTCGGCAGCCAACGCATCGCGTATTACCCCGGCCAGCCGGCGCAGACCTTCTGCGAGCCGCTCCGGCGCGACATGACTGAAATTCAATCGCAGATAACCCGGGTGCCGATCCGGCTCACTGAAGAACGGTTCACCCGGCATGAAAACCACATCCTGCTCCAGCGCGGGTTTAAGCAACGTGCGGGTGTCCAGTGGCTGCCTGAGAACCAGCCAGAAGAACAAACCACCCTGCGGCGTTTCCCAAGTCGCAAGGTCGGAAAAGTGCTCAACGAGCGCGCCCTGCATGGCATCTCGGCGCAGACGGTAGAAGTCGCGCAGCTCCGCCAGGTGTTCGTTGTAGCGCTGGCTTCCAAGCCACTGCAAAGCCTGCCACTGGCCAATGCGATTGGTGTGCAGGTCCGCCGACTGCTTCAAGCGCAGCAGATAGGGAAACAAGTCCGGACTGGCTATCAGATAACCAACGCGCAAGCCTGGCAGCAGCGTCTTCGACACTGTGCCCGTATAGATCCAGCTGGCACTGCGCAAACGGCTGACGATCGGGGTGGCGCTACCCTGGTCGAACACCAGCTCGCGATATGGCTCATCCTCGATCAGCGTCACACCGAATTCGTCGAGCAGAGCAGCCACGGCCTCCCGCTTGGCCTCGCTATAACGCACCGCGGATGGGTTCTGAAAGGTCGGAATCAGGTAAGCGAAAGCCGGCTTGTGCTGCTCCAACCGCTGTCGCAAGGCGCCCAACTCAGGACCATCGGCCTCCTGCGGCACCTCCAGACAGTGGGCGCCGAACAGCTGGAAAGCCTGCAGCGCGGCAAGATAGGTCGGCGCTTCGACCAGCACCTCGGTGCCGGGATCGATGAACAGTTTCGATGCCAGATCCAGGGTCTGCTGGGAACCGCTGACGATCAACACCTGGCTCGCTTCGCATTGAATGCCCAGCTCACGCGCCTGTGCCGCGATCAGCTCGCGCAGCATGGGCTCACCTTCGCTCATGCCGTACTGCCCCATGCTGGTCGGCATCTGCGCCCAGTCGACTTTCGGCAGCATCGGTTCGGCCGGCAGGCCGCCGGCGAACGACATGACTTCCGGTCGTTGCGCAGCAGCAAGAATTTCGCGAATAAGAGAGCTTTTCAGGCGGTCGATACGTTCGGAGAAGGCCATTGGGGCACCGGATGCGAAGGCAAGCAAAATGAGTCAAACTTCTTGACCAAAACTACTCTCGTCAGAATAAATACGTCAATATGACTGACCTAAAAAAAAGCAACACCCAGCGGCGAATCATGGAAACCTTCTTTCTTGGTTACCAGGCCTTCACCGCCAAACCTGACGCGATCCTCGCTCGCCGCGGTCTTTCACGCGTGCACCATCGCATTCTCTTTTTCATCGGCAGCTACCCAGGACTCAGCGTGAAGGAACTGCTCGGCTATCTGGGCGTGAGCAAGCAGGCGCTCAATACGCCCTTGCGCCAGCTGGTCGAAATGTATCTGGTGGAAAGCCTTACTGCCGAGGACGACAAGCGCAAGCGCATGCTGCGCTTCACCGACGAGGGCGCAAAACTGGAACAGCAGTTGCGGCGCGAACAGGTTCGCTTGCTGGAGAAGGTGTTCAGCGAAATCGGCGCGGAAGCCGTGGAGAATTGGCTGCAGGTCAATCACGCGCTGGCAGTTCACGCACACAAGACGCACTGACCCATCAGTCACTAGATGGCGAAATCACAGCCACAAAAAAGGGCGACCGAAGTCGCCCTTTTTCAACGAAAAGCCTGAACTTAGTTCTGGTTTTCCATCTGAGCACGGATCAGATCACCAATGGTGGTCGGGCCGGTGCTTTCAACTTCCTGCTTGGTGCGCAGCTCTTTCATCGCATCCTTTTCGTCTTCGACGTCTTTGGATTTGATGGACAGGCTGATCACGCGGGACTTGCGGTCGATGCTGATGATCTTGGCTTCGACTTCGTCGCCTTCCTTCAGTACGTTGCGCGCGTCTTCGACGCGATCACGGCTGATTTCGGACGCTTTCAGGGTCGCTTCGATGTCGTTGCCCAGATCGATGATGGCGCCTTTGGCGTCAACTTCTTTCACAGTGCCACGAACGATGCTGCCCTTGTCGTTGACGGCGGCGTAGTTGGAGAACGGATCGTCTTCCAGCTGCTTGATGCCCAGGGAGATGCGCTCGCGCTCCGGATCGACCGACAGAATGACGGTATCCAGCTCGTCGCCCTTCTTGAAGCGACGCACGGCTTCTTCACCGGCTTCGTTCCAGGAAATGTCGGACAGGTGAACCAGACCGTCGATGCCGCCGTCCAGACCGATGAAGATACCGAAATCGGTGATCGACTTGATGGTGCCGGAGATGCGGTCGCCCTTGTTGAACTGGCTGGAGAAGTCTTCCCAGGGGTTGGACTTGCACTGCTTGATGCCCAGGGAGATACGACGACGCTCTTCGTCGATGTCCAGAACCATGACTTCCACTTCGTCGCCGACCTGTACGACCTTCGACGGATGGATGTTCTTGTTGGTCCAGTCCATTTCGGAGACGTGCACCAGACCCTCGACGCCTTCTTCCAGCTCGGCGAAGCAACCGTAGTCGGTCAGGTTGGTGACGCGAGCCATTACGCGGGTGTTTTCCGGGTAACGGGCTTTGATGGCAACCCAAGGATCTTCGCCCAGCTGCTTCAGACCCAGCGATACGCGGTTGCGCTCGCGGTCGAACTTCAGTACCTTGACATCGATCTCGTCGCCAACATTGACGATCTCGGACGGATGCTTGATGCGCTTCCAGGCCATGTCGGTGATGTGCAACAGACCATCGACGCCGCCCAGGTCAACGAACGCACCGTAGTCGGTGAGGTTCTTGACGATACCCTTGACCTGCTGGCCTTCCTGCAGGGATTCCAGCAGAGCTTCGCGCTCGGCGCTGTTCTCGGCTTCCAGGACGCTGCGGCGGGAAACGACAACGTTGTTGCGCTTCTGGTCGAGCTTGATGACCTTGAATTCCAGCTCTTTGCCTTCCAGGTGAGCGGTATCGCGCACCGGACGGACATCGACCAGCGAACCCGGCAGGAACGCACGGATGCCGTTGACGTCGACGGTGAAGCCACCTTTGACCTTGCCGTTGATGACGCCCTTGACCACTTCTTCTGCAGCGAAAGCCGCTTCCAGAACAATCCAGGATTCCGCGCGCTTGGCCTTTTCACGGGACAGCTTGGTTTCGCCAAAGCCATCTTCCACCGCGTCCAGAGCAACGTGGACCTCGTCACCCACCTTGATGGTCAGCTCGCCCTGTTCGTTATAGAACTGCTCGACCGGGATGACGCCCTCGGATTTCAGACCGGCATGGACAGTGACCCAGTCACCATCGATGTCGACCACCAGACCGGTGATGATGGCACCCGGCTGCATGTCGAGGGATTTCAGGCTTTCTTCAAAAAGTTCTGCGAAGCTTTCGCTCATGTTGATTCCTGCTGTTTTCGGGCGAGGATCCGCCCAATCTCCACATCCCAGACGATATGGGTTCATTCATATAAAAAAAGGCCTGTGGGACTGGGTCTGGTCTCCCACATGCCTCCTTGTTAACAGCCGGTGCGGCGATCACTCGCCTCGCCGGTCTGTCTGGTCGCCTTTCGGCGTTCCGTTCATCAAGCCAGATCGCGCTTGGCGACCTCGGCCATAATTTGTTCCAGCACCTGCTCGATGGACAGTGTAGTGGAATCCAGCTGAATAGCATCGACTGCCGGTTTCAGCGGTGCCACCGCACGCTGGGTATCGCGCTCGTCGCGCGCCCGAATCTCTTCGAGAAGACTCGCGAGGTTAACATCATCGCCACGTGCCTTCAACTGCAGGTACCGGCGGCGTGCACGCTCTTCGGCGCTCGCGGTAAGGAAAATCTTGAGTGGCGCGTCGGGAAATACCACCGTGCCCATGTCCCGACCGTCGGCCACCAGGCCGGGCATTTCGCGGAATGCCTTCTGTCGCTGCAACAGCGCTTCGCGAACCGCCGGCAGCGCGGCGACCTGCGAGGCGCCGGCACCGACTTGTTCGTTGCGAATGGACTCGGTGACATCCTCGCCTTCGAGAATGATGACCATGCCATGTCCGTCGTGCGCGCTATCGAACTGCACATCGAGATGGGCCGCCAGGACCTTCAACGCTTCCTCATTGGTCAGATCGACGCCGTGGTTGCGCGCGGCGAACGCCAGCAGCCGATACAGCGCACCGGAGTCGAGAAACTTCCAGCCGAGCTTGCCGGCCAGCAACGCCGCGACCGTCCCCTTGCCGGAGCCGCTCGGCCCATCGATAGTGATGACGGGAGCCGCAGCAATCATGATCCACCCTCCGCGTGTACGCGCATCCCGGCGCGTTCGGCCAGGACGAGGAAATTGGGGAATGAGGTGGCGACGTTGGCACAGTCATGAATGCGAATCGGCGCGCTGGCTCGCAACGCGGCCACGCTGAAGGACATGGCGATACGATGGTCGCCGTGCGCCCAGACTTCACCGCCACCCATCGGGCCGCCTTCGATGACGATCCCGTCGGGCGTCGGCTGCGCCTGTACGCCCAAGGTTTGCAAACCGTCGGCCATCACCTGGATGCGGTCGGATTCCTTGACCCGCAGCTCCTCGGCACCACGTAGCGTGGTACGACCTTGGGCGCAGGCCGCGGCCACGAAAAGCACCGGGAACTCGTCGATCGCCAGCGGCACCAGTTCCTCGGGAATATCGATGCCGTTGAGCTCGGCTGCCCGCACGCGAATATCGGCGACCGGCTCACCACCGACCTCACGCTGGTTTTCCAGTGTGATATCGGCACCCATCAGCTTGAGGATATCGATCACGCCAGTCCGCGTCGGGTTGATGCCGACATGTTCGAGCAACACCTCCGAACCCGGCGCGATGCTCGCGGCCACCATGAAGAAGGCTGCCGAGGAAATATCTGCCGGCACCTCGATGTGAGTCGCGCGCAGTTTGTGTCCGGATTCGACCCGCGCGGTGCTGCCCTGCACATCCACTGGATAGCCGAAGCCACGCAACATGCGCTCGGTGTGATCACGCGTCGGCGCCGGCTCGGTGACGGACGTCTGGTCGGCCGCATACAGACCGGCCAGCAACAGGCAGGACTTGACCTGTGCGCTGGCCATCGGCATCTCGTAGTGCATTCCCGACAGCCGCTGACCGCCACGGATCGTCAGCGGCGGGCGCCCGTCCGCCTCAGTCTCGATGACCGCACCCATTTCACGCAGCGGCTTGGCAACGCGATTCATCGGGCGCTTGGAGAGCGAGGCATCGCCGGTCAACGTGGTATCGAACGGCTGCGCGGCAAGCAGGCCGGCCAGCAAGCGCATAGATGTGCCGGAGTTACCCAGGTAGATCGGCCCCGGTGGGGCCTTCAGGCCATGCAGGCCGACACCGTGCACGGTCACGCGACCTTGCTGCGGCCCTTCGATAACCACGCCCATGTCACGAAAGGCCTGGATGGTGGCCAACGCGTCCTCGCCTTCTAGAAAGCCCTCCACCTCGGTAGTGCCCTCGGCCAGCGAGCCGAGCATGATGGAACGATGGGAAATCGACTTGTCGCCCGGTACGCGCAGCCGTCCCGCCAGGCTGCCGCCCGGATTGGCCAGGAAGATCAGATCATTGGAATGCATAACGTCCACATAGGCTCTGCGAGCCAGTATTTTGCTGAAATGTTCCCGGGCGGCGCGGGCGCGAGTGAACACGCCGAGCAGCTTGTGCCCGTCTCCTTCATCGACCGCGGCGCGCAACGCATCGAGGTCGCTACGAAAATCGTCCAGGGTGTGCAGCACCGCTTCGCGATTGGCGAGGAAGATGTCGTGCCACATCACCGGGTCGCTGCCGGCGATGCGGGTGAAATCCCGGAAACCGCCGGCCGCATAACGAAATATTTCTAGGTTTTCGTGGCGCTTGGCCAGCGAGTCGACCAAGCCAAACGCCAGCAGATGCGGCAGATGGCTGGTTGCGGCAAGCACTTCATCGTGGTGGCGAACCTCCATGTGCTCGACATCCGCACCCAGCGCCGACCACAGCCGATGCACCAGTGCCAGGGCGGTCGGATCGGTGTCGGCAAACGGCGTCAGTATCACCTTATGTCGGCGGAACAACGAACCCTGCGCGGCGGTGACTCCGCTCTGCTCGGAACCGGCGATCGGGTGCCCAGGGACGAAACGAGCGGGCATGCTACCGAAGACGTCGCGTGCACAGCGCACGACGTTGCCCTTCGCGCTGCCGACATCGGTGAGCACCGCATCGCCCAGGTCGAGCGTAGCCAGTTGCGCCAGCAGCTTTTCCATCGCCAGGATCGGCACGGCCAGCTGGATCACATCAGCATCGGCGCAGGCTTGCTCCAGCGTTTCGGCACAATAATCGACCACACCCAGTTCGACCGCCAGCTCGCGGGAACGGGCGTCCAGATCGAAACCGACGACCTCGCGACACAGTTTCAGCTCCCGCAGTCCCTTGGCGAAAGAGCCACCGATCAGACCGAGACCGATGACCACCAGCCGACCGACGAGGGGTTCACCCGCAACGGCTGCCCAGGCTTTGCTCACTGGGCAAGCACCTTGCGCAATACCTCGATGAAGCGCGCGTTCTCCGCCTCGGTGCCGATCGACACGCGCAGAAAGGTCGGCATGCCGTAGCCGGCCACCGGCCGCACGATCACACCCTCCTGCAGGAGTGCGTGATTGATCGGCGCCGCGTCGCGTTCGAAGTCGACGGCAATGAAATTGCCTTTCGAGGGAATCCAGCGCAGGCCGACCTCAGCGAACGCCGCTTCCAGCTGGCGCATGCCGGCGGCGTTAGCCGCACGGCTGGCGGCCAGATACTCCGTATCGTCCAGTGCCGCGCAAGCGGCGGCCAGGGCCAGACTGTTGACGTTGAACGGCTGGCGAACGCGGTTGAGCACATCGGCGATTTGCGCCGAGGAGACCGCATAGCCCACGCGCAACGCCGCCAGCCCATAGGCCTTGGAAAAGGTCCGTGATACCAGCAGATTGGGATGCGCAGCGAGAAACGCCAGGCCGTCCGGCATCTCGCCGCCCTCGGCATACTCGATATAGGCCTCGTCCAGCACCACCAACACCGAGTCCGGGACGCGCGCGAGGAAACGCTCGAGCGCCTCCGCGTCGAACCAGGTGCCGGTTGGATTGTTCGGGTTGGCGATAAATACCACGCGGGTGTTTTCGTCGATCGCTGCCAGCATGGCATCCAGGTCATGGCCGTAATCGCGCGCCGGCACCACCTTGCCCTGCGCACCGACCGCCTGAGTCGCTATCGGATAGACCGCGAAGGCATGCGCGCTGAACACCGCGTTCAGACCCGGCGCCAGATAGGCACGCGCCACCAGCTCAAGGATGTCGTTGGAGCCGTTGCCCAACGTGATCTGATCGATCTGCAGCGCATAGTGCTGGGCCAGTCGCTGCTTGAGCACGAAACCGTTGCCGTCGGGATAACGGGTCAGCTCCGCCAGTTCATTGCGAATGGCTTCCAGCACACGAGGGCTCGGTCCGAGCGGGTTCTCATTGCTCGCCAGCTTGACGATACCGGCCGGATCCAGATTCAACTCGCGCGCCAGTTCATCGACCGGCTTACCCGGCACGTAGGGAGACAGCTTTTGCACGCCTGGCTGCGCCAGGGCGAGGAAATCACAGGACATAGCTAAAAAGCCTCGAGCTTCGAGTCGCAAGCAACAGCCCAAGCCGAACCATGTGCGGCTTGGGCCGTCAGCCTGCGGCTGTCTTTAAAGTACCGCCTTCGGATAGGAACCCAGCACCTTCAGCGCTACCGCCTCCTTCCCGATCTTCTCCAGCACATCCTTGATCAGCGGGTCCTGATGATGGCCGAGGAAGTCGATGAAGAACACGTACGTCCACTTGCCGCTGCGCGACGGACGCGTCTCGATACGGGTGAGATCGATGCCATTGGCATGGAATGGCATCAGCAGTTCGTGCAAGGTTCCTGGCTTGTTTCGCATCGATACGATGATCGAGGTCTTGTCGTCGCCGGTCGGCGGTACATCCTGGCTACCGATGATGAGGAAGCGCGTGGAGTTGTCCGGGCGATCTTCGATCTTCTCGGCCAGCTTCTGCAGGCCATACAGCTGCGCCGCCATGTCGCCAGCGATTGCTGCGGAATTCCACTCGCTTTTCACCCGCTTGGCCGCATCGGCGTTGCTGGAAACCGCCACACGCTCAACGTTCGGATAATGCGAATCGAGCCACTTGCGGCACTGCGCCAGCGACTGGGCGTGGGAATAGATACGGGTGATGCGATCGGTCTTGGTCGTCTCGCCCACCAGCAGATGGTGGTGGATACGCAGCTCAACCTCGCCGCAGATAACGATGTCGTGCTCGAGGAAGCTGTCCAGCGTGTGGTTGACGGCGCCCTCAGTGGAATTCTCTACAGGCACCACGCCAAAATTCACCGCACCGGCAACCACCTCGCGAAATACCTCGTCGATGGCCGCCATCGGCGTACTGATCACCGAGTGACCGAAGTGCTTGAGCGCCGCCGCCTGGGAGAACGTGCCTTCCGGTCCGAGGTAGGCCACCCGCAGCGGCTGCTCCAGCGCCAGGCAGGAGGACATGATTTCGCGGAACAGGCGGGCAATTTCCTCGTTGTCCAGCGGGCCCTTGTTCAACTCCATGATGTGCTTGAGCACCCAGGCCTCACGCTCGGGGCGATAGAACACCGCCTGCTCACCTTCGGCGAGCGTGGCGGTCTTCACCCGCGCCACGTCCTGGGCACAGCGGGCGCGTTCGCTGATCAGCTCGAGAATCTTCTCGTCGAGGCTGTCGATGCGCACACGCAACGCCTTGAGCTGATCGGCCTGACTCATCAGCCGTGCTCCTTCTCAAACTCGCTCATGTAGGCGACCAGCGCCTCGACGGCATCCAGCCCGACCGCGTTATAGATCGACGCGCGCATGCCACCGACCGAGCGATGGCCCTTGAGATTGAGCAGCCCGCGCGCATCGGCTCCGGCGAGGAAGGTCTTGTCCAAACGCTCGTCAGCCAGGCGGAACGGCACGTTCATCCACGAGCGCGCGTTGATGCTGATGGGGTTGGTGTAGAACTCGCTGGAATCGATGAAGCCGTAGAGCAGCTCCTGCTTGGCGCGGTTGCGTTGCTCCATCGCCTCCAGGCCGCCCTGCTCCTTCAGCCACTCGAAGACCAGTCCGGACAGGTACCACGAGAAGGTCGCCGGGGTGTTGTACATCGAGCCGTTGTCCGCCGCGATCTTGTAATCAAGCATCGTCGGGCAGCTGGAGCGGGCACGGCCAAGCAGGTCTTCGCGCACGATCACCACCACCAGACCGCTGGGGCCGATGTTCTTCTGGGCACCGGCGTAGATCAGGCCGAACTGCGACACATCGATCGGACGCGACAGAATGTCGGACGACATGTCGACCACCAGCGGCGTGTCACCCAGGTCTGGCACCCAGTCGAATTGCAAGCCGCCAATGGTTTCGTTGCTGGCGTAGTGCAGATAGGCCGCGTTGTCGCTCAGCTGCCACTCGTTCTGCCCGGGAATGGCGAAATAATCGTAGGGCTTGGCGCTGACAGCGAGGTTGACGGCACCGAAACGACGCGCCTCTTCCATGCTCTTGCGCGACCAGATGCCGGTGTCGACATAGTCGGCGACGCCATCTTCAGGCAGCAGGTTCAGCGGAATCTCGGCGAACTGCTGGCTGGCGCCGCCCTGCAGGAACAGCACCTTGTAATTCGACGGAATCGACAGCAGATCGCGCAGATCCTGCTCGGCCTTGCTGGCGATAGCGGTGTATTCGTCACTGCGATGGCTCATCTCCATCACCGACAGGCCGCGGCCCTGCCAGTCGAGGAGTTCCGCCTGGGCGCGTTGCAGGACAGCTTCCGGAAGTGCGGCCGGACCGGCGCAGAAGTTAAAGGCGCGTTTGCTCACGTCGTTTGCTCTCAATCGAATTTGATAACCAGCCATTCGGAACAACTCCCCTTCGCCGGGTGCGGCGAAGGGGCACCCACTCAAGCGGCCGCTTGCCGCCAGATCACTGCTCGTCGTCGGTAGGCACGACATCCGGCGACACGTCGCCCGCGCCGCCCAGCAACTCGTCTTCACTCGGTTCGGTGCTGATCACGGGCATCTCTTTCTCCAGCGCTTCCTCGTCGAGAAGCGCCTCGATGTCCTCCAGCACTTCCTCTTCGGACGGTTCCTGCACCCGCTCCAGGCCGACCAGATGTTCGCCCTTGCTGAGCTTGATCAGCGTGACGCCCTGCGTGTTGCGGCCCAGCGAGGAGACTTCGTCGACCCTGGTGCGCACGAGCGTGCCCTGATCGGAGATCAGCATGATCTCTTCACCCTCGAGCACCTGCACAGCACCGACTAGCGGGCCGTTGCGCTCGTTGGTCACCATGGCGATGACGCCCTGACCGCCACGCCCACGCCGCGGGAACTCTGCCATCGCGGTGCGCTTGCCATAACCGCGCACCGAAGCGGTGAGGATTTGCGCGCTGGGCTCCGGAATCAGCATCGAGATGATCCGCTGCCCTTCCGGCAGACGCATGCCACGCACACCGCGGGCATTGCGGCCCATGATGCGAACCTTGCTTTCCTTGAAGCGGATGACCTTGCCTCCATCGGAGAACATCATCACTTCCTGGGCACCATCGGTCACGGCAGCGGCGATCAGGGTGTCGCCCTCCTCCAGCTTCAGTGCGATCAGGCCCGATGTGCGCGGCCGGCTGAACTGCACCAGCGGCGTCTTCTTGACCGTGCCCTTGGCGGTCGCCATGAAGATGTACGCGCCGGTCGGCTCATCCCGACCGTCATCGTCGGCGTCTTCGGGCTCGCTTTCATCCGCCTCGTCGTGCTCGATGACCAGCGCTTCGTCATCTAGCTCCTCGTCGCCTTCTGGCGCCTGCTTGCGCAGCGCTTCCAGATCGACCTGCAGCATCGCTGTGATGCGCTCACCCTCGTCTAGCGGCAGCAAGTTGACCAGCGGACGACCACGCGAGGTCCGCGAGGCTTCGGGAATTTCGTAGGTCTTGAGCCAGTACACCTTGCCCTTGCTGGAGAACAGCAACAGCGTGGTGTGACTGTTGGCGACCAGCAGGTGCTCGACGTAATCCTCTTCCTTCACTCCGGTCGCGGCCTTGCCACGGCCACCGCGGCGCTGCGCCTGGTAGGTGGCCAGCGGCTGCGACTTGGCGTAACCACCGTGGGAAATGGTGACCACGCGCTCTTCTTCGGTGATCAGGTCGGCCAGCGTAAGGTCCAGGCGGGATTCGAGAATCTCGGTGCGACGCGCATCGCCGAAATCGCGTTTGACGTTTTCCAGCTCCTCGCGAATGACTTCCATCAGCCGCACGGGGTTGGTCAGGATGCGGATCAGCTCGCCAATCTGGGCAAGAATTTCCTTGTATTCGCTGAGCAGCTTCTCGTGCTCGAGCCCGGTCAGTCGGTGCAGACGCAGATCGAGGATCGCCTGGGCCTGCTCCGGTGAGAGGAAGTACTTGCCTTCGCGCAGGCCGTATTGCGGATCGAGATTCTCCGGGCGGCAGGCATCGGCACCGGCGCGTTCGACCATCGCCTCGACGGCGCTGGACTCCCACGCCGTGGAAATCAGCGCATCTTTGGCCTCGGCCGGCGTCGGCGAAGCCTTGATCAGCGCGATGACCGGATCGATGTTTGACAGCGCGACCGCCTGACCTTCGAGAATATGGCCACGCTCACGCGCCTTGCGCAGTTCGTAGACGGTACGCCGGGTGACGACTTCGCGGCGGTGACGAACGAACGCTTCCAGCAGCTCCTTGAGGTTCAGCGTACGCGGCTGACCGTCGACCAGCGCCACCACGTTGATGCCGAACACGCTCTGCAGCTGGGTCTGGGCATAGAGGTTGTTAAGGATCACCTCCGGTACTTCGCCGCGACGCAGCTCGATAACCACGCGCATGCCGTCCTTGTCGGACTCATCGCGCAGCTCGGTGATACCTTCGATCTTCTTCTCTTTGACCAGCTCGGCGATCTTCTCGATCAGCCGCGCCTTGTTCAGCTGATACGGCAGTTCGGTGATGACGATCTGCTGGCGGCCGCCGACCTTGTCGATGTCCTCGATATCGGCGCGTGCGCGGATGTAGATGCGCCCGCGGCCGGTGCGATAGGCCTCGATGATGCCGGCACGACCGTTGATGATGCCTGCCGTGGGGAAATCCGGACCGGGAATGTAGCGCATCAGCTCGTCGATGCTGATGTCCGCGTTATCGATCAGCGCCAGACAGCCATCGATGACTTCGCCGAGGTTATGCGGCGGGATGTTGGTCGCCATGCCCACGGCGATACCGCTGGAACCGTTGACCAGCAGGTTCGGGATCTTGGTCGGCATGACCGCCGGAATCTGCTCGGTGCCGTCGTAGTTCGGCACCCAGTCGACGGTTTCCTTGTCCAGGTCGGCGAGCAGCTCGTGCGCCAGGCGCGCCATGCGCACCTCGGTGTAACGCATGGCGGCGGCGGAGTCACCGTCGACGGAGCCGAAGTTGCCCTGGCCATCGACCAACATGTAGCGCAGCGAGAACGGCTGGGCCATACGCACGATGGTGTCGTAGACGGCCGAATCGCCGTGCGGGTGATATTTACCGATCACGTCGCCGACCACACGGGCAGACTTCTTATACGGCTTGTTCCAGTCGTTGCCCAGCTCGCTCATGGCAAAAAGCACGCGGCGATGCACCGGCTTCAAGCCATCGCGCGCATCCGGCAGCGCCCGTCCGACGATGACGCTCATGGCGTAATCGAGGTAGGACTGCTTGAGTTCGTCTTCGATATTGACCGGGAGGATTTCTTTGGCCAGTTCGCCCATGGAAGCCTGGTTCCTTTTAGTCAGCAGGGTCCTGCGATAAGCGCGGAATGGTAACACAAGGCGGGGAGTCGCTGGAGGCCGGCGGTGTAACGAAGAAGCATGCCGGATGGCCTGCGGCGCGGTTCAGGGACTGTTGCGCCGCAGGCGACGTCAGTGCAGCCGGCTGCGACTCAGCAATGCCTCGATTCCCGCGGCACTGGGGCGCTCGACCACGCCTTTCTCGGTGACGATCACGTCGATCAGGTCGGCCGGCGTGATATCGAAGACCGGGTTGAAGGTTTCGACATCCGCAGCACAGCGCTGGCCGTTGACCTCCAGCAGTTCCGTACCGGCACGCTCCTCCAGCGGTATGTCATCACCGCTTTCCAGCGCCAGGTCGATTGCCGAAGTCGACGCCACCACCATGAAGCGCACACCGTGGTGCATGGCCAGGACCGCCAGCGAGTAGGTGCCGATCTTGTTGGCAACATCGCCATTGGCGGCAATGCGATCGGCGCCGACGATGATCCAGCTGATAGCGCGAGTTTTGAGCAGGTGCGCAGCCGCCGAATCCGCATGCACGCACACCGGGACACCTTCGCCCTGCAGCTCCCAGGCGGTCAGCCGCGAGCCCTGCAGCCAGGGACGGGTTTCACCGACATAAACACACTCCACCAGCCCGCCGAGATGCGCGGCGCGAATCACCCCCAGCGCCGTGCCGAATCCGCCGCTCGCCAGTGCACCGGTATTGCAGTGCGTGAGCAAATTCTGCGGACTACCCCGGTGCTTGCGAATCAGCTCCAGGCCGAACTGCGCCATCGTCAGGTTGGCTTCGCGGTCGCTGGCGTGAATCGAAGCGGCCTGAGCCTCGAGCGCTACCAGCGGGTCTTCGCCGGGCTTGAGTCGCTCCAACCGCTCGCGCATCTGCCTCAAGGCCCAGAACAGATTTTCCGCGGTCGGACGCGACTCGGCCAGCAGGCGGAAATCTTCTTCCAGCGCCAGGCGCCAGTCGCCACCCTCGGCAAGACGCGCGCGCAGCCCCATTGCCAGTCCATAGGCGGCGCAGATTCCGATAGCCGGCGCACCGCGCACCACCATCTCGCGGATCGCGCTTGCCACGTCAGCGGCGGTATCACAGGTTTGCCAGATCTCCTGCATCGGCAGGCGGCGCTGGTCCAGCAAGCGCAGTCGACCCTCGCACCAGTCGATCGACTTCACTTTCTCCGTCGCCAGCAAGCGCTCGCGCATGACCTTCCCTCTGCACTGGACAAAAGCGGGCGATTATACGCCGATGCCATTTCGCTTGGCTCGATAGCGGACACATCGCCAGCATTCACATGCGCAAAGAAAAAGGCCCGCATCTCACGATGCGGGCCTCGACCTGACGCAGCGCGTTTCAGTGCGCCAACAGGGAGCCTCCCACCTTGCCAGCCAGCTTCTCCGGCTTGATCAGGAAACGCGCCAGTGCCGGCAGCAGCCAAAGGGCGCCAAACATGTTGACGATGAACATGAAGGTCAGCATCAGGCCCATATCGGCCTGGAACTTGATCGCCGAGAACATCCAGGTCGCCACGCCGATGGCCAGGCACAGACCGGTGAACAGCACCGCCTTGCCGGTGGACTTGAGCGTTTCGTAGTAGGCCTCCTGCAGCGGCAGCCCGGCACGCAGGAAGCTTTCCAGGCGGCTGTAGATATAGATGCCGTAGTCCACGCCGATACCCACGCCCAGCGCAATCACCGGCAGCGTCGCGACCTTCACGCCGATACCGAGGAACGCCATCAACGCGTTGCCGAGAATCGAGGTCAGGATCAGCGGCAGCACGATGCAGATCGTGGCGGCCAGCGAGCGGAAGGTGATCAGGCACATGCCCGCGACGCACAAGTAGACCAGGATCAGGATGACCAGCTCCGACTTGGCAATCACCTCGTTGGTGGCGGCCTCGATACCGGCATTACCTGCCGCCAGCAGGAATTCCAGACCTTCGCGATTGTTCTCCTCGGCGAACGCCTCGACCTCGGCAACCACACGCTTGAGCGTCTGGGCCTTGTGGTCATTGAGGAACACCATCACCGGCGCGACGGAGCAATCCGAGTTGTACAGCCCTTCGGCGCGGGAAATCGAGTTATTGAGCACGTCCTGGTTGCGTGACAGCGTTTCCCATTTCAGGCTGCCCTCGTTCATGCCCTTGATGCCCTGCCGGGCGACCGAAACCATCGATACGGCCGACTGCACGCCCTCGGTGTTTTCCATCTTCCACATCAGCTCGTCCATCGCCGAAAGCGTGTCGTAGTGCGAGCAGCCTTCCGGAGCGGTCTTGACCATCACCACCAGCACATCGGAACTGGTGGAGTAGTTGCGGATGACGAAATCATTGTCCTGGTTGTAGCGCGAATCCGGACGCAGCTCGGGCGCGCCCTGATCCAGGTCGCCCACCTGCAGATGCTGTTTCTGGTACCAGAAGCCACCGACGGCCACCAGCAGTGCGAGCACCACCGAAACCGGAGCGACCGCCGGATGCGCGAAGTTGGACAGCAGGCGCCAGAACGGGTGGTCGCTGACGGCGTCTCTCTTGCTGCGGGCGACCGCCTTCTTGCTGATACCGATGTAGGAAATAGCCACCGGCAGCAGGATCAGGTTGGTGAAGACGATCACCGCCACACCGATAGAGGCGCCGATCGCCAGCTCGCGAATCACCCCGATATCGATGATCAGCAGCGTGATGAAGCCCACCGCATCAGCCAGGATGGCGATCATGCCCGGCAGGAACAGCTGGCGGAACGTGCGTCGGGCGGCGGTCAGCGCATCGTCAGCGTCGCTGGACTGCTGCGCGATGCCGTTGATCTTCTGCACACCGTGGGAAATGCCGATGGCGAAGATCAGGAACGGCACCAGCATCGAATAGGGATCGAGACCGAAGCCGACCAGATGCATCAGACCCAGCTGCCAGCCCACCGCGATCAGGGTGGTGATCAGCACCGCGATGGTGCTGCGGATGCACCAGGTGAACCAGTAGAGCAGGACCAGCGTGATCAGGAAGGCCGTAGCGAAGAACGCGACGACCATGACCAGGCCGTCGATCAGATCACCGACCTTCTTGGCGAAGCCAACGATATGGATCTCGACGTTGGGGTTCTGCGCCTCGTACTTGTCGCGAATCTTTTCTTCGAGCTCATGGGAAAACTTCTGGTAATCCAGCTTGATCTGCCGGCTCTGATCGTTCGGATCGGAGTACGACTCCTGCAGCGGCACGTCGATGATCGAGGAACGGAAGTTGTTCGCCACCAGTCGACCGATCTGGCCGGACTTGAGCACGTTGTTGCGCAGCTCGTTCAGGCTTTCTGCAGAGCCGTCGTAGGTCTGCGGGATCACCTCGCCACCGTCGAAGCCCTCCTCCGTCACCTCGGTCCAGCGCACGCTGGGGCTCCACAGCGACTTCATGCCGGAGCGGTCGGCGCCAGGGATGTAGAACGCCTCGTCATGGATCTGCCGCAGCGTTTCCATGTACTCCTGAGTGAAGATGGTGCCTTCCTTCGCCTCCACCGAGATGCGCACGGTGTTGCCCAGGTTGGCCAGGTCGTTGCGAAACTCGATCATCTTCTTGATGTACGGATGACTCAGCGGAATCATCTTTTCGAAGCTGGTGGACGGGCGAACCTGCGTCGCCTGGAAGAACAGGAAGATGCTCGCCAGCAGACACAGCAGAATCACGACCGGCCGGTTGTTGAAGATCAGACGCTCAAGAAATGTCGCCTTGTCCTGGTGATGCGAACTCATGGTGTGTGCCCCGATTCTTATTGTTTTTGAGCTGGTTCTTCGCCGGTCGCATCCGCGAGGTACACCCCGCCCTGCCCGACCAGAACCAGTTCGCCGCGTTCGTTGACCAGTGCGCTCGCCAGCGAACGTCGGTCGCTGCGGTGAATCACGCTGAACGTCCGGCCGCCATCGCGACTGGTCAGCACCGCACCCCCATGCCCGACGATCACGACGCCGCTATCGGTAAACACCCCGCCGGCAAGACCGGAGCGCAGCGGACGACCTTCGTCGTTCACCTCGATCTGCTTCCAGCTGGTGCCGAAGTCATCCGAGCGGAACAGGTGTCCGCGCAGCCCGAAGGCCAGCACCACGCCAGGCCGCTCGCCCAGCACGCCGAACAGCGACCCTTCGTATGGCGCCTCGATGCGCTCCCAGCTCTGCCCAAGGTCGGTCGAGCGGAACATGCTGCCCATCTCGCCGACGATGAACAGCCCGGAGCCGTCGATATGGGAGATGGCGTTGAGGTGATAACCGTCCTCGTTGTCGAGGCGATCGCTGATGTCGTTCCAGGTTTCGCCACCGTCAGTCGTTTCGATCAGCGCGCCGTACGCCCCTACGGCGATACCGTGCCGCCGATCGGCGAACCAGACGTCCAGCAGCGGGGCTTCACGCTCGCGGTCTTCATGCTGCGCCGTCCAGGTCAGGCCACCGTCACGGGTAACCAGCACCAGCGCATCGTGGCCGACGGCCCAGCCATGCTGAGCATCGACGAAGTGAATGGCGGTCAGCATCTGCCGGGTCGGCACGCGGGCCTGAGTCCAGCTGCTGCCGGCATCGTCGGAATAGAGAATGTGGCCACGATCCCCCGCGGCAACGAGACGGGTGCCGGCCTGGGTGATGTCGAGCAGGAGAGTTGTCGCCGCCTTGGGCGACTGGATCGAATCGCGAGCCTGGATATCGGTAGCGGCCAGCAGTGGCAACGGCGCGCATGTCAGCAACACAAGTGCGCCGCAGGAAAACATGCTGGCAAGCGACGGGCAAAAACGCGTCACGGCCGTCCGAACGGGACTCGTGGCGCAGCCGAACAGTGTGCGCCGCAGAACGGGCTCACGCATACATACCCCCTTTATTCTTATTAGGTAAGGGCCTGCTATGGCAGACGAAGCCATGCTAGCCAGCTTCCGCGCGCGCTTACAATTGGCCGGACGTTATGATTTGTTAACCCGCGAAAACGCTCACCCACCGGGGTGCAGCACCTTCGAAGAGGTATTTCTGGCCGTCCGTTGCAGACGATGGGCGGAAGTCACGCAGGCGCCGCGCGCTTCCACCCTGCCCGGCCTCAGGCGAGGCTCTTGCTCACTACTTCGTAGACATCACTGGACAGCTCGCCGGACGCCAGAATGCGTTCCAGCTCGCCCTTCATCAGCACCTGGCGCGCGTCGTCGTACTTGCGCCAGCGGGTCAGCGGCGCCAGCAGACGCGAGGCGATCTGCGGGTTCATCGCGTTGAGGGTGATCACCTGATCGGCGAGGAAGCGGTAGCCGGCGCCATCGGCGCGGTGGAAGTTCACCAGATTCTGGTTGGCGAAGGCACCGATCAACGCGCGCACCTTGTTCGGGTTCTTCAAGGTGAAGGCCGGGTGCTGCATCAGCGTCTGCACCCGCTCCAGGCCGCCGGGCAACGGGCTAGCCGCCTGCACGCTGAACCACTGATCCATCACCAGCGGGTTGTCGTGGAAGTGCTCGGCAAAGACCTCCAGCGCCTTGGCACGCTTTTCCTCGAAAGGCGAGTTCGTCAGCGAGGCTAACGCCGACAGGCGCTCGGTCATGTTGTCGGCATTATCAAACTGGTCCAGGCACAGCGACAGGATGTCCGAACGCTCGCTGAACATCAGATAGGCCAGCGCGATGTTCTGCAGCGCACGGCGGGCGAAATGCTCCGCCGAAGCCACGTAGGGCGTCTGCCGCGAGACTTCGCGGTGGTTCATATAACGCTGGTAGAACGGCTCGAACAGGCGGCTGCCGATTTCCCGGCGGGCGAACTCGCGCGCCGCATGGATGGCATCGACATCCGCCACCTCGCTGATCTCGGTGAGATAGGCCTCGCCCGGCAGCGAAAGCATCTCGGCAACCATCGCCGGATCGAGGGCGTCGTTCTGCAACACGCTACGCAGCGCCTCGACCAGACGCTCGTCCATAGCCAGTGCCTCGCCGCGCTGGTGCTGACCGATCAGCTCCTGCAGCACCTGCACCGACAGCTGCTGGCCCGCTTCCCAGCGGTTGAAGCCGTCGGAATCGTGCTGCATGAGGAACATCAGCTGGTCGCGGCTGTAGGGAAATTCCAGCTTCACCGGCGCGGAGAAACCGCGCAGCAGCGACGGCAGCGGACGTTCGGCCACATCGACGAAGGTGAAGCTCTGCTCGGCCTCGGTGACTGCCAGCACACGGCTGGTTCCCACGGCCTGCGCCTCGCCGTCGAGGCGCAGCGGCATGTCTGCGCCATCGGCAGCCAGCAGTCCCAGCTCCACCGGAATCACGAACGGTTGCTTGGTCGGCTGGCCCGGCGTCGGTGGGCAGCTCTGGCGGAAGGTCAGGCGGTACGTCTGCGCCGCCGCATCGTAGTGTTCGCTGACAGCCAGACGCGGCGTGCCGGCTTGGCTGTACCAGCGTTTGAACTGCGAGAGGTCGGCGCCGTTGGCATCCTCCATCGCCCTGACGAAATCATCGACGGTCACGGCCTGGCCGTCGTGGCGCTCGAAATAGAGGTCGCTACCCTTGCGGAAACCTACCTTGCCGAGCAGCGTCTGGATCATGCGCACCACTTCGGCACCCTTCTCGTAGACGGTCAGGGTGTAGAAGTTGGAAATCTCGATGAACGACTCCGGGCGCACCGAGTGGGCCATGGGGCCGGCATCCTCGGCGAACTGGTGGGTGCGCAGATAGGCAACGTCCTCAATGCGCTTGACCGTCGCCGAGTTCATGTCGGCGCTGAACTGCGAGTCGCGGAAGACGGTGAAGCCTTCCTTGAGCGACAGCTGGAACCAGTCGCGACAGGTCACGCGGTTGCCCGACCAGTTGTGGAAGTACTCGTGGGCGACGATCGCCTCGACGCGCTGGTGTGCGGCATCGGTGGCGGTTTCGGCGCGCGCCAGCACGGCGCTGGAGTTGAAGATGTTGAGGCCTTTGTTCTCCATGGCGCCCATGTTGAAGTCGTTGACCGCGACGATCATGAAGATGTCCAGGTCGTACTCGCGGCCGTAGGCCTCTTCGTCCCACTTCATCGACTTCTTCAGGCTGTCCATGGCGTGCTGGCACTTGTCGATGTTTTCCGGCTCGACATAGATGCGCAGCGCCACGTTGCGTCCGCTCATGGTGGTGAAGCTGTCTTCGACGCACCAGAGGTCACCCGCCACCAGGGCAAACAGATAGGCCGGCTTCTTGAACGGGTCTTCCCAGGTCGCCCAGTGGCGGCCGTTGTCCTCGCTGCCGCTGGCAATCGGGTTGCCGTTGGACAGCAGCACCGGATAGGCCTTCTGCTCGGCGCTCACGGTGGTGGTGAACTTGCTCATCACATCCGGGCGATCGAGGTAGTAGGTGATCTTGCGGAAGCCCTCGGCCTCGCACTGCGTGCAGAACATGCTGCCGGACTTGTAGAGCCCTTCCAGCGCAGTATTGGTTTCCGGATGAATGACCACCGAACTGTCGATGACGAAGGCGTCGCTGTCCGGCTGCAGGCTCAGGCAATCACTGCTGATCTGGTAGTCGCCCGGGCCCAGCTCGCGGTCGTTCAGCGCAATGGACAGCAGCTCGAGTTCCTGCCCGTGCAGCTCCAGCGGTGGTAACTTGCCAGCCGGGCGCTCGGGATTGCGGCGCATCACCAGCTGGGCGTGCACCAGAGTACGGTCCTCGTACAGCTCGAAGGTCAGGTGAGTTTCATCGATCAGGTACTCAGGCGCCTGGTAATCCTTCAGATGAATGACTTTCGGTTGTTCGGTACGCATGGAAACCTCGTCGGCTGAGCTTCAAGCGGCACGCTTCAAGCTGGAATGTGCGATGTATGCCAGCCCGGGAGGCCGGGCTGTGGATGAGTCCGAGCTTAGCGTCTGCCGCGACGGACTTGTAGGGTGGAAAACGGCGGAGCCTTTTCCACGCGGATGGTCCAGCCCCGTCGAGGCAGCTGACCGAAAAGCGTTTCGCGCGTTTCCCCCTACGACGCAGCGCTGGCGGCTACCTGATAGGCGGTGAACTTGCGAATGTTGATCACCCCGGTATCGAGAATCAGGTACTGGCCCTTGATACCCTTGAGCGTGCCCTCGACCACCGGCGTCTTGTCCAGATCCAGGCTGACCACCTTGGTCGGATACGCGTCCACCGGATAGCGGATTTCCACCACTTCGGCATCGGCCAGCGGCTGAATCGCCTGCAGACCGAAACGCTGCTGCAAATACCGCAGCCCTTCGGCGCAGGCATCGAAGATGTGCTCGCGCGTCTGGATCAGGTCGAGCGGCTCGGCATCGCCCTTGAGCAGCGCACGCCAGTTGGTGCGATCGGCAACCTGGCTACGCAGCAGGTCTTCCACCAGACCCGACTGCTGGCGGGTGGCCACACGCATGATCGGCAGCGCCTGGCTCGCGCCCTGATCGAGCCAGCGCGTCGGCAGCTGCGTGGCGCGGGTGATGCCGACCTTGATGCCCGAGGAGTTCGCCAGATAGACCACATGATCAGTCATGCAGAACTGCGTACCCCAGTCCGGGTCGCGACAGGTGCCCAGCTCGTGGTGACACCTCTCGGGGCTGACGATGCAGGTATCGCACTGCGGCAGTTTCTTGAAGCAGGGATAGCAGTAGCCCTGGCTGAAGCTCTTGTTGGTCTTGCGCCCGCAATGAGTGCAGTGGATGGCGCCCAGGTATTCCAGGCGAATCTGCCGACCGATCAGCGGGTTGACCGGCACCAGCCCTTCGCCGAGGCGGAAGGCATATTGCACCGGCACGCCGGATTCAAGCTGGACCGCCATCTTCTCCAGCGCGCCGCGTCCGAGTTCCCGCATCAGTGGCGGGTTCCCGAAGCCGGGGCGAACAGGCTGGTATCGATGGGGGCCTCGGCCTTCTTGCTCTTGGAACCGCACTCCTGCCCACCCATGTAGCCGGTGCGTTCTTCCTCGGGAAGGTTCTTCATCTCCCAGGCGATGATCGCCTGCATGCAGGTTTCCTTCTGCTCGGGAGTCAGCTTGCGGCCGTCAGCCCATTTACCGAGCTCGATGGCCTGTTTGAGGCTTGCGTAGATTTCGGGGGTGATGTTTTCGGCGGTTTGGATAAAGGACGACATGGCCAGCTCCCAGGGAAACGAGCGGGCATTCTACCGGAATTGGCCGCCGGCGACCCGGCAGCAGCGGCAGTTACCGCCTGCTGCGCGCCAGCAGCCCGCCGACAGCACCGGTGGCACACCCGGCAACCAGGCCGCCGACATGCGCGGCATTGGCGATGGCCAGGGTGCCGAAGCTCAATACGTCGATGACGCCGCTCAGACAGATCACCAGCCAGACCAGCATCAGCCCTACCACGCCCGGTGGCAGCCGGTATGCCGCGTTCGGCGCGAGGCGCTGGAACAGCCAGCAATGGCCGAGCAGACCGTAGAGCACACCGGACAGACCGCCAAAGATGCCCGGCCCGCCGAACAGGTACTGCGCGAAATTGGACACCAGGCCGAATAGCACGGTCAGGACCAGCAGCATCCAGGCGCGCTGACGGGCTTCGATGCGCCGCCCCAGCTCCCAGAACCACATGCCGTTCATCGCCAGGTGGAGGATGCCGAAATGCACGAACATCGGCGTGAGCAGGCGCCACCACTGCCCCGCCGCCAACGTCTGCTCCAGCGTGGCGAAATAGACGTACTCGCCGTCGATGCGAAAATCGACGAAATTCAGCCAGCGGATGGTCGCGAAGTTATCGCCGAGCTGGGTAATCAACGCGGCCAGCAGCGTGACGATCAACACCACCGCTGTGAGCGGGCTGGCACGCAAGGCTGCGATGAAACCACCGCGCTGCCGCGGCTGCTCCGCCACCGGCACGGCGCCGCCGTCGGGATAGCGCGCATAGAGTTCGCGCACCTGCTCGACCGCTGCGTCCGGCACTCGCAACACCTGCTGGTCGCCCTCCACCGAAACCCGGCACGGCACTCGCAGATGGCGCAGCAGCCCGACGAACCCACTCAGATCCTGCGACAACGGCAGGCGCAACGCCTCGACCACGACACTCATGTACGGAACACCGCGCAGACGTCGACCCAGGCGAATTTCGCCGGGTCCAGACGGGTTTCCTGATCCAGCCGATACGCCACCAGCTTGCCCTTCTTCACCGCGCTGTAATCCAGGCAGGCCAGGTTATCGCGCAGCGGCCCCGGCTGCCCGCGCCGCCAGTAATGGCCGACGAACAGCAACGGCTCGTCCGGCCCGTAGAGGAACAGCCGACTCTTCTGCTGCGGGGACAGCGGCAGACGCGCCGCATGTTCCGGCAGGCCTCCGGGCTGAAACACCACATCGCCGTAGGTCTGCGGGTTCTCCTCCCAGAACTTGGTGCGGAAGAAGGTGCGCACGAAACCTTCCTCACTGGTCAGCGTCATGCCGTGCGGCAACGGCATGTCGGTGCCACGCAGCAGCCGGTCAAACGCCAGACAGATGAAACTGCCGGGCAGCCCCGCTTCGCGCAGAAGCGCCGGGTTGATCCGCCCTTCGTTGAGAAAAGGCTGCAGGCGGGCGATCACATCGGCATCCCAGCACGCGTGCACCGCGCGGAAACGCTCGGTCTCCAGGTACAGCGGCAGCTCGTAGAACCAGTCACGAAAGGCCTGCCATTCGGCGGCGTGGTGTTCGAATTGCTGGAAAGTTTCCTGCAACAGGCGGGCGAAGCGCGGCGAGCGATCACGCACGAACTCCCGGCCACTGCCCGGCGGCGCCCGCATGTACCAGCCCAGCGCATTGAATTCGTGGTTGCCCATGATGCAGTGCGCCTGCTGGTGATCGACCATGTCGTGCACCAGATGCAGCGCCTCGCGGATATGCGGCCCACGGTCGATGATGTCGCCGAGGAAGATCGCCTGTCGGCGCGGGTGCCGCCAGACACCACCCTGCAGGCGATATCCGAGCCCATCCAGCAGGCGTCCCAGCGCATGAGCGCAGCCGTGGACGTCGCCGATCAGGTCATAACCGCGTCCGGGATCGAGCTCCATCAATCGCCTCCGCCGAGGCGACTGCCCCAGCCGAGCTTGGTCCGGCAGACTTCGTAGTAGTTGTGATCCAGCGGGTGGATCAGGTGCAGCTTCTGCGATTTCTTGCGTACGGTGACGGTATCGCCCGGTGCGCAGGTGAAATGGTTCTGCCCGTCGCAGGACACCTGCGGATAGATCTGCATGTTCGACGACACAACGATCTTCAGCTCGCTGTTGCCGTCCACCACGATGGGGCGGCTGGACAGCGTGTGCGGGTACATCGGCACGATGACGATGGCGTCCAGGCGCGGATGCATGATCGGTCCGCCGGCGGAGAGCGCGTAGGCGGTGGAGCCGGTCGGCGTGGCGACGATCAGACCATCGGCCTTCTGGCTACAGACGAACTGGCCGTCGATGAACAGCTCGAACTCGATCATCCGCGTCGACTTGCCCGGATGCAGCACCACGTCGTTGAGCGCATCGCCCGCCCCGATGGTTTCTTCGAAGCGCCGCGCCTGGGCCTCGAGCAGGAAGCGGTTCTCCAGCGTGTACTGCCCGCTGAGCACCTCGGCGACCTTCTCTTCCAGCTCGTCCGGCTTGATGTCGGTGAGAAAGCCCAGACTGCCGCGGTTGATTCCCAGCACCGGCACGCGGTGCTTGGCCATCGCCCGCGCGGCGCCGAGCAGGCTGCCGTCGCCGCCGACCACGATCACCAGGTCACAGGCCTCGCCCAGGCGCTGGCGCGAGGAGGTCTGCATGCCATGGCCGGGCAGGACCTCGGCGATGTTTTCCTCGAGAATCACGTGCAGGTGGCGCTCGACGAGAAACTTCTTCAGCCGGCGGATGGTATCCAGCACCTGGGAACTGCCCAGGCGGCCGATGATGCCGATATTGCGGAATTGCTCCATTGAGGCTCCCAGGTGTGCATGGCGGGACGGGGCAGGCGAACGGCGCCGGCGAAGCAAGCGCCGGGCACGGCTTCACATCGCTTGGAACACGCGCAGGCGCATGTGATCCACCGGCGCGGCGATTATGGGCGAAACCGCGAACCAGCGGCAAACCAACCTCGGCTATGCTGCTGGCATGTCTATTCCCAGTCTGTACGACTTGCCGGCACGACTCCTGGACCCGCAGGTACGCGACCTCGCCTGGGCCATCGTCTCGCCGCCGCTGCTCGACGGCGGCCCCTGGGCGCAGCGCCATCCGCTGGCGGCGAGCCGGTGGCTGGCCCAGCCGGAGCTGCTGGCCGACTGGCTGTTGCGCCAGGACGACGATCCTTCGGCGCTGCACGGCTGGCTTGCCAGCCGCAGCATTCGCCGGCTGGGGCTGTATTACGAGCGGCTCTGGCAATTCGCGCTCTGCCAGGTGCCGGATGTCGAACTGCTGGCGGCGAACCTGCCGATCCGCCAGGCTGGGCACACGCTGGGCGAGCTGGACCTGCTGCTACGCGATGCCGAAGGCGTGCATCACCTCGAACTGGCCGTGAAGTTTTACCTCGGTCTCGATCGGGCTGAAGGCCATCGGCACGATCACTGGCTGGGGCCAGGCAGCCTCGATCGGCTGGACCTCAAACTGGCGCATCTGCGCGAGCACCAGTTGCCGCTGGCGGGTGCGGAACCCGCCACCGCCCTGCTGCGCGAGCTGACCTGCCAACCGGTACGCAGCAGTTTCTGGCTGGGCGGCTACCTGTTCCGACCGTGGCCATCCGGCTGCGCGCAACCCACCGACTGCAATCCGCAACACCTGCACGGGCGCTGGCTGCGCCAGGCGCAATGGCCCGAACTCATGCGCTCGCAGCCGACCGCCCACTGGCAGCCGCTGGCACGCCAGCGCTGGCTGGCACCGGCGCGCATCGATGCGGAGCAACTATGGACGGCGGCAGACTTTGCCGCTTGGCTCGCCAGCGCGCCAGTCGCAACGCAGCCCCGATTGCTGGTGCGTCTGGAAGCCGACGCTAATGCCTGGATCGAGCAGGAGCGCCTGTTTCTGGTAGGCGATAACTGGCCGAACCCGGCGCAGTGAGCTACTTCAGCTTGTCATGAAGTCCGACTAAGCTGGCCGGCCGCCAGCCTGCAACGCTCGTCGCACGTCAGCCAAACGGACCGATCATGACTGCTCCCCAACACCCTGCCGCCACCTCGCAATCCAGCATCTGGGCGATCTTCCTGGTGTTTCTGCGCCTGGGCCTGACCTCGTTCGGCGGGCCGGTTGCGCATCTTGGCTTCTTCCGTAACGAATTCGTCGAACGCCGCCGCTGGCTGGACGAACGCAGCTACGCCGATCTGGTTGCGCTGTGTCAGTTCCTGCCAGGTCCGGCGAGCAGTCAGGTCGGTCTGGCGGTGGGCCTGCTGCGCGGCGGCTATCGCGGCGCCCTGGCGGCGTGGGCCGGCTTCACCCTGCCTTCGGCCATCGCCCTCGCGCTGTTTGCCATCGGCATCCGCTCGTGGGGCGATGCGTTACCCGGCGGTGCGCTGCAGGGCCTGAAGATCGTCGCCGTCGCGGTGGTGGCCCAGGCCGTGTGGGGCATGAGCCGCAGCCTCTGCACCGACCGCCTGCGCATCGGCATCAGCGTTCTTGCGGCAATCACGCTGCTGGCGCTGCCCTCTGCCTGGACACAGGTGGCGGTGATTGTCGTCGCGGGCTTGCTCGGTCTCTGCTGGTTCCGCACCAACAGTGCACCGGCCACCACGGAGCTGAGGGTCACGGTCGGACGGCGCAGCGGATTGGTCTTGCTGGCGCTGTTCTTCGCCCTGCTGCTCGGTCTGCCGCTGCTTGCGCAGGCCTCCTCGAACTCCCTGCTGGCGATGGTCGATGCGTTCTATCGCACCGGCTCGCTGGTGTTCGGCGGCGGTCACGTGGTGCTGCCGCTGCTGCAGGCTGAAGTGGTGCCGACCGGCTGGGTCGACCAGGACGCTTTCCTCGCCGGCTACGGCGCAGCACAGGCCGTGCCTGGCCCGTTGTTCACTTTTGCGGCATTCCTCGGTGCCTCGATGAACATCGCACCCAGCGGCTGGCTCGGCGCGACCGTCTGCCTGCTGGCGCTGTTCGTTCCGTCGTTTCTGCTGGTCATCGGTGCCCTGCCGTTCTGGCAGCAGCTGCGCCAAAGCTCGCGCACCCAAGCGGCGCTGGGCGGGATCAATGCAGCGGTCGTCGGTCTGCTGCTTGCCGCGCTCTACGATCCGGTGTGGACCAGCGCCATCGGTGGCCCCACGGACTTCGCCGCCGCTCTGCTGGCCCTCGCGGCGCTGATGGTCTGGAAGCTGCCGCCCTGGCTGGTCGTCGCGGCAGGTGGAGTCGGTGGCTGGCTGCTCGGTCTCGCTGGCTGACCACACCTGCGCAACCGGCGCAACGCGCGAGCTGCTCAGCCACGCAGGCGCAATAACTGTTCCTCGGCAGCGCGGCGTCCTTGCAGTCCGCCGGTATGGATGAACACCAGCCGGCTGCCGACGTCCCACTCACCCGCGTCGATGCTCGCGCGCAGCGCCAGCAGCGCCTTGGCGGTATAGACCGGATCCAGCGGCAGTCCGCTGTCGCGCTCGGCCTGCAGGATGAATCTGGCGAGTTCGCCATCGAAGCGGCCGAACCCGCCACGGCTGGCATCCACCAACCGGTAGCCGGTATCCGCCGTGCCGGCCTCGTCCAGCAGCCGTCGCACGTTGTCCGGCACCGCATGTGCCGGCGGCCCCGCCAGCGCGCCGGTCACCGGATGGTTTCCGGCTTCGCCGATCACCAGGCCGGCGAGCGTGGTCCCGGTGCCGACCGCCAGCCAAAGCGCCTCATAGTCATCCCAGCCGATCTCGCCCAGCCGCGCCCTAAGCTGCGCCACCAGCGTCACGCAACCCAAGGCGCCCGCCAGCCCGCCGCCGCCCTCGGGGACACAGTGATAATCCGGATAAAGCGCCCGCCAGGCGTCCCAGAACCGAGGCTGATGGCGTGCACGGTAGCCACCGTAGCCCAGCCAGTGCAGTCGCATGCCGAAACGCTGCAGGTCGCGCACGGTCGGCGTGTCCTGCTCGGTGCCGCGCAGCAGGCCGACAGTCGCCAATCCGAAGCGCTCTCCGGCCGCAGCCAGCGCGTGCAGATGGTTGGAATGCGCGCCGCCGAGGCTGATCAGGCCGGGAGCCCGTGCCGCGTGGGCAGCGGCAAGGTGATGCGAGAGCTTGAACCACTTGTTGCCCGACAGTTCCGGATCAACCAAATCCAGACGCAGCACCGCCAGACGCACGCCGCGCAGCCAGTCGAAATGCAGCTCCTGCAACACCACGTCGGCTGCGAACGAATCCGCGACAACCATCAGCTGCCGGTGCGTTCGCGGCTCTCGGCCCGATGGCGCGAACAGCAATTGGATTGACCGATGACGAAACGGCTCGGGGTGTCGATCTTATCCAGGGGAATGGCGCATCGCTCGCCGCTCGGCAGGCGCCCGACGCAGGCAGGCTGCTGATAATGCTCCAACCACTGGCGGTACTGCTCCTCTGAAACGGAGCACTTGGCGGCGGCATACGCCTGCGGGTTGGCCTGGTAGCGGACCATGTCCTGCAGGGCGATGGTGAGATGCCCAGCCCCCGGATGGTAGGCCATGAACTGCACGCCCTGGCGTGCCAGCTGTTCGAGAATCCGATCATCCTTGCGCGCGGCCAGCTCGTCGCGCTCGGCGGTCAGACGGCGGATCTCTTCCTCGAACTGCGCATCCAGTTCGTTGCGGTAGGCCAGCTCCACGTCGCGGATGGCGACCTGTTCCTTGTACTCGGCAACCGCCGCGGCGATGCGCGCCTGCGCTTCCTGCTCGAACTGATCGCGCGCGGCACTGACTTCGATTCGACCGTTCTTTTCCAGAGTGCGCAGCTGCTGGCTCATTTCCTCGCGCGCGCGCTGAAAGGCCTGCGCCTGCTCGACAACCTGGGCATGCAGGCTGGCGTTCAGATCGACCTGCTGCTGCAGACGCAGTTGCAGATCGGCCAGCTCGCCTTGCAACTGCCGGAGCTGAGTCTGTGCCGCTTCACGCAGTCTGGCGACATCCTCGTCTCGCTGACGTTCCAGATTGGCGATGCGCTGGCGCTGCTGCTTGATCAGCAGCGCAGCCTTCTGCCGCTGCTCCAGGGCGGTGGCTTCCGAACGCTTGCTGACTTCGCCCTTGGTCGCCTCGCGCGGATACCAGGCATCCTCGGCCACCATCTGCAGACGTTCGGCCGGAACCGCGGTCGGCGCTTCATCTTCCACCAGCAGGCCGAGCTGATTGCGCTTCACCCGTTCGACCAGCAGCGAAAATACCTTATTGGTTTCGCCGTCCTGATTAGGGTCCCACAGGTGCATCTGGTGCCAGGTCACCGGGCACTGGCTGCGACAGGCGAGACGGATCGGCCCGGCGCCCAGATCGGGGCCGCGCCCGGTGCGCTCGGCGAGGTTGCGCAGCGGGATGTTCCAGCCCTTGTCGGCTGAGCCGTCATCGTTGAAATCGATGTAGAACAACACGGCCGCGCGAATATGCAGCCGCGGATCGATCAACACGTAGGCCGCGCGCATTTGCTGGTCGGCGAACTCGCGCAAGTTCACCACGCCGTCGAGCACGGCCTCGAATTCGGGAAACAGCATTTCCTTGCAGATGCCGCCCTCGTTGAAGAACAGCACGGCCTCGACCATCTGCGGTTTGATCTGCATTGTCGATGTCCCTTTTCGCTCGCAAGCAAGGCAATGGTAGTCGGCAGATAGCGCATCGCCATCAACGCGCGCGGCTATCTCGCGGGTCGTGCAAGTTTAGGGGAAACGATTGCGGGGGCAATGTGACTGGGTTGGCAGCGACCCGGCCGCTCAGCCGGCGCAGGAACGCCAGCCGGTTTATTTGCGATGGGTTTGGCTAAAGCAACAGGCTACGACCCGGCATTGCACCGGGCCGCAGCACGCAACATCAGAGGCTCGCCGCCAGCCGGCAACCCTGATCGATGGCACGCTTTGCATCCAGCTCGGCGGCCACATCCGCGCCGCCAATCAGGTGCACCGACACACCGGCCGCTTGCAGGCCATTCTGCAGCTCGCGCAGCGGCTCCTGCCCGGCGCAGAGAATCACCGTGTCCACCGGCAGCACCATCGGCTCGCCTTCGGCGACGCGGATGTGCAGGCCGGCGTCGTCGATCTGCAGGTATTCGACCGCGCTGATCATCTGCACGTGCTTGTTCTTCAGCCCGGTGCGATGAATCCAGCCGGTGGTCTTGCCCAGGCCGTTGCCGACCTTGGATTTCTTGCGCTGCAGCAGATAGACCTGCCGCTTCGCCGCATGCGGTGCCGGCTTCACCCCAGCCACGCCGCCGCGCGCCTGCAGGCCGAGATCGATGCCCCACTCCTTCCAGAACGCCTCGCGATCCAGGCTGGTGGACTCGCCATCATGGGTAATGTATTCGGAGACATCGAAGCCGATGCCGCCCGCGCCGATCACCGCGACCTTCTGCCCGACTGGCTTGCGCTCGAGAATTGCATCCAGGTAGCCGATCACCTTCGGATGATCGACACCCGGAATGTCCGGCGTGCGCGGCACGATCCCGGTGGCCAGGACAACCTCATCGAAACCGCCGGCGAGCAACTCGTTCACCCCGACGCGGGTGTTCAGACGCAGCGTGACGCCGGTTTCCTGCAGTCGATTGCCAAAGTAGCGCAGCGTCTCATAGAACTCTTCCTTGCCCGGCACGCGCTTGGCGACATTGAACTGCCCCCCGATCTCGCCGGCCGAGTCGAACAGCGTCACATCGTGGCCGCGCTCGGCGGCGACCGTCGCTGCGGCGAGGCCGGCTGGACCGGCACCGACCACCGCGATCTTCTTCACCGTGCTAGTGGGAATGTAGTTCAGCTCGGTCTCGTGGCAGGCGCGCGGGTTGACCAGACAGCTGGTCAGCTTGCCGCTGAAAGTGTGGTCCAGGCAGGCCTGGTTGCAGCCGATGCAGGTGTTGATCGTCTCGCCATGACCGGCGGCCGCCTTATTGACGAATTCCGGATCGGCCAGGAACGGTCGAGCCATCGACACCATGTCGGCATCGCCCTCGGCCAGCACCTGTTCGGCAACCTCTGGCGTGTTGATCCGGTTGGTGGTGATCAGCGGGATCTTCACCTCGCCGCGCAGCTTGGCGGTGACCTTGGTGAAAGCGGCACGCGGCACCTTGGTGGCGATGGTCGGAATCCGTGCCTCGTGCCAGCCGATGCCGGTGTTGATCAGCGTGGCGCCGGCCTGCTCAATGGCCTTGGCCAGCGTCACCACCTCGCTCCATACGCTGCCGCCCTCGATCAGGTCGAGCATCGACAGCCGGTAGATGATGATGAAGTTCGGCCCGACCGCATCACGCACGCGCGTGACGATCTCCACCGGCAGGCGCATGCGATTCTCGTAGCTGCCGCCCCAGCGATCGGTGCGGTGGTTGGTGTGCGCGACCAGGAACTGGTTGATGAAGTAGCCTTCCGAACCCATGATCTCGACGCCGTCGTAGCCGGCCTGCTGGGCCAGCCGGGCGCAGTTGACGAAGTCCTGAATCTGCTTCTCGATCCCCTCCTCGTCCAGCTCGCGCGGCGTGAACGGGTTGATCGGTGCCTGAATCGCGCTCGGCGCTACCAGCTTGGGACTGTAGGCGTAGCGCCCGGCGTGCAGGATCTGCATGCAGATCTTGCCGCCCGCCTCGTGTACCGCCTGGGTGACGATCTTGTGCTCTTCGGCCTCCTCGACCGTCGACAGCTTGGCCGCGCCAGCACGTACCGAGCCTTCCTCGTTCGGTCCGACGCCGCCGGTGACGATCAGCCCGACACCGCCACGGGCGCGCTCGGCAAAAAAGGCGGCCATGCGCTGGAAGCCATTGGGCATTTCCTCCAGGCCGGTGTGCATGGAACCCATCAGGGTGCGATTGCGCAGCGTGGTGAAGCCCAGGTCGAGCGGAGCCAGCAGATGCGGGTAGGCGGTCATGGTCGTTCCTCATGGCAATTGCCGCGCCTCGTGGGACGCAGTCGATGTGCAGCGACGATAACCACACCCATTCACCCGCTCAATGATCAAAAGTGACAAGTTCCTGATCACTTCGCGCAAAAGGGTTGGCAAGCCCGGCAGCCTTGCCTAGTCTGATCGCCTGCCCCAAGCCGATCCGACTCATGCGCGTCTATCTGAAATTGCTGGTACTTCTGCTGCTCGCCCTGACCGGCCTGGCCCTCTACCTGAACTGGACCGGCGACCGGCGCAGCGGCCCGCTGCTCTCCGACCTGCGCACACTGCCGATCCACAGCGTCGGCGTGCCGGGTGACCACGGCAACCTGCTCGGCATCGAGACGCGACTGCAACCGGCCGACTATCAGAGCCCGCAGCGGCTGCGGCTGAAGTTCGCCACCTACCTCGATCAGGCGCGCGACGCCGGCCTGCTCAATCCACGAACCATCGTCGTGCTGCCCGAGCATGTCGGCACCGGCCTGTTCGCGCTCGGTGAAAAGCCCGAAGTGCAGCAGGCGCGCACGCTGCGAGATGCCATGCAGTGGACTGCGCTGAGCAATCCTGGCCGCTACCTGCGCGCGCTGACCGGCAACCGGCAGAGGCATGACCGGCGCACCGAGGCGGTGCTGCTGCTCAAGGCGAAACGGATGGCCGAGGCCTATCAGACGATCTTCGGCGAGCTGGCGGCGCACTACGGCGTCACCCTGGTGGCCGGTTCCATCGTGTTGCCGGAACCGCGGCTGGAACAGGGCCGCTTGCGAGTCGGCGAGGGTCCGCTGCGCCAGATCAGCCTGACGTTCGACCGTTCCGGCCAGCCGATCGGCCCGTTGCAATACAAGCGCGCACTGGGTCGCTACGAACGGCGCTACAGCGCGGCGCCGGATCATATCCAGCGGCAGACGCTGGCTACGCCGGCCGGCCCGCTGGCGGTGCTGATCGGCTGCGACGCCTATCACGAGGCTTCGCCGGCAGACGCTGTGCTGCTCGCCGTGCCCGGCGCACGCGACGACTGGGCCGAAGCCTGCCCCGAGGCCCCCGGCATCGCCGCGGACCAGCGCACCTACATGGCGGTGCGCACGCTCGGCGTGCCGTGGAACCTGCTCGGCTCGCCGCGCAAGCCGGCGCGTAACCTGCACGGTACGCCGGTGCAGCTGACCAATCTGTGGTTGCAACGGTGACGCTCAAAGCACAGCCGGTGCGCCTGGGCGATCTGTCAGTCAGCTTCACGCTGAGTCTGGGCGAAGCCCTACGCGAGCGCGGCCTGGACCCGCGACCGCTGCTCGCTGGGTACGGACTGGACGCCGAGCGCCTCGCCGAGCCACAGGGGCGGCTGTCGATTCCGCGCTATATGCGCCTCGGTCACGCGGCCATCCAGCTGGCCGGCGATGCTGCGCTCGGTCTGGACATGGGCCGCTTGCGCCTGCCGAGCCACCTCGGTCTGGCCGGCATCACCGCGGCCCAGGCGCCGAACGTGCGTGAAGCGGCGCGCACGCTGATTCGCTTCGAACCGTTGTACGCATCCAACTACCGCGGCAGCTCCAGTTTTCACGAAGACGCCAGCGGCGCCTGGCTGCGCTTCTATTCGATCAGTCCGTACAACGCGTTCAACCGCTTCGTGGTCGACACCGTCCTGGCCAGTTGGTTGACCCAGCTGCAAAGGCTGGCCGGCGAGCGCCTGTTGCCCACCGCCGTGCATATCGAATTTCCCGCCCCCGATTACGCCGCCTGCTACGAGGCGCTCTTCGGCCGCGCCGTGGCGTTCGGCGCCAGTGCTAACGAACTGCATCTGGATCAGGCGGCGCTCGCCCTGCGCAACCCGGAGCATTGCCCGGCGACCTGGCGGCAATTGCTGGCCTTCTGCGAGGCCGAACTGACGCGCCTTACGCGCACGCGCAGCCTGCGCGAGCGCGTCACCCAGGTGCTCGGCCCACTGCTCAAAGGTCAGGAGCCGGACCTGCAGCAGATCGCCAACCGTCTGCAGCTGCCCAGTTGGACGCTACGGCGCAAGCTGCACGAGGAAGGCACCCGCTACCGCGACATTCTCAACGACACGCGGCGCGATCTGGCGATGGCCTATATCCGCGACACCGATTCGGCGTTCGGCGAGATCGCCTGGCTGCTCGGCTTTTCCTCGGCCGAAGCCTTTCAGCGCGCGTTTCGCCGCTGGACCGGGCAGACGCCCGGCGCGTACCGCCGCGCCCAGCGTCAGCTGCCCTGATCAGAGCTCGACGGCGTCTTCACTGGCGTCTGGGCAATCCTGTTCGGCGGCACGCAATTCGAGTAGTTCGTCCTGGTAGTCGTCCATCGTTCTGGCTCCAGTCTGCAGAAATGGCTCATGCGGATTCGCATCAAGCCTCGTGCCAACCAAGCTATAAGCCGCAGATGAAGGAACGATGACGTCCGCGGGGTGCTGCCCGCACCGACGAAGTGCACAGGCCTTCGCTCACGCACTCAAACCGGCCGCCTGCATCGCCTGGCGCAACAGCCAGGCGACCACCGCCAGCGCCAGCACGCTGCCGCTCCAGAGCAGCACCAGCCAGGCCAGACGCCGCCACAACGTCTTCTGCTCCATACCAGACATGACCACCTCCTAGTGATAACCGTCCTCGGCACTGACCTTGCCGCGGAACACGTAGTAGCTCCAGGCCGTGTACATCAGGATCAGCGGGATGATCAGCAGCGCGCCGACCAGCGTGAAGCCCTGGCTCTGTGGCGGCGCGGCGGCGTCCCAGATACTCACCGACGGCGGAATGATGTTCGGCCACAGGCTGATGCCCAGGCCGCTATAGCCCAAGAAGATCAGCGCCAGCGTGAGCAGGAACGGCGTGAAACTGGCATAGCGGCGGATCGCGCGCAGCAGGCCGAAGGCACAGAGCAGCACGAGGATCGGCACCGGCATGAACCAGAACAGGTTGGGCAGGCTGAACCAGCGCTCGGCGATGTCCGGGTGGGTCAGCGGCGTCCACAGGCTGACGATGCCAGTGACGGCGAGCACCGCCCACACCAGCGGCACGCCCAGGTCATGCATGCGCTTCTGCAGCTCGCCGCCGGTGCGCATCATCAGCCAGGTGCAGCCGAGCAAGGCGTAGGCGACGATCAGCGCCAGCCCGCAGAACAGCGAGAACGGCGTCAGCCAGTCCCACGCGCCGCCGGCGAATGTACGCCCCTCCACCGGCAGCCCGCTGATGAATGCCCCCAGCACCACGCCCTGGAAAAAGGTCGCCGTCAGTGAGCCGCCGATGAAGGCCTTGTCCCAGATGTGCTGGCGCCGTTCGCTGGCCTTGAAGCGAAACTCGAAGGCGACGCCGCGGAAGATCAGCCCCATGAGCATCAGGATGATCGGCAGGTACAGCGCCGACAGCACCACCGCGTAGGCCATCGGAAACGCCGCGAACAGCCCGGCACCACCGAGCACCAGCCAGGTTTCGTTGCCGTCCCACACCGGCGCCACCGTGTTCATCATCACGTCGCGGTCACTGCGCCCGGGCACGAACGGAAAGAGGATGCCGACGCCCAGATCGAAGCCGTCCATCACCACGTACATCATGATCCCGAAGATGATGATCACCGCCCAGATCAGTGAAAGATCGATACCCATCTCAATTCCCCTGCCCCAGTTGATCGCCACCCTGTTCGTCCAGCGCCTCGTCCGCCGCCGAGATCGGCCGCATCGGCGTGCGCGGCTGCCCTGCGCCGCCGACGCCCTGCTCGCGCCCCTCGTTGACCACCGGCCCCTTGGCGACCAGTCGCAGCACATAGACGATGCCGACGCCGAACACCGCGAAATACACCACGACGAACAACGCCAGGGTCAGCCCCAGCTGCCCGGCGCTGTGCGCGGACACCGCATCGGCGGTACGCATCAGGCCGTAAATCACCCACGGCTGACGGCCGATCTCGGTGGTAAACCAGCCGGCGAGCAACGCCAGCAGGCCGGACGAGCCCATCCACAACGCCAGGCGCAGGAACGGCCGCGAGTGATAGAGGCGATCACCGCGGCGCAGCAGCAGGCTCCAGACGCCGGTGAAGATCATCAGCAGCCCCAGCGCGACCATGATGCGGAACGACCAGAACACCACCGTCGAGTTGGGACGGTCCTCGGGTGGAAAATCCTTCAGCGCCGGGATCGGCTCGGTCAGGCTGTGTTTCAGGATCAGGCTGCCGAGGTAGGGAATCTCGACCTTGTAGCGGGTTTCTTCAGCTTCCATGTCCGGCCAGCCGAACAGCAGCAACGGCGTCGGTTCGCCCGACGAGTTATCCCAATGGCCCTCCATCGCAGCGATCTTCGCCGGCTGATGTTCCAGCGTGTTGAGGCCGTGCAGATCGCCGATCACCGCCTGCAGCGGCGCCACCAGCAGGGCCATCCACATCGCCATCGAGAGCATCTTGCGGATCGCCGGATTGTCGTGCCCGCGCAGCAGGTGCCAGGCAGCGGACGCACCGACGAAAAACGCCGTGGCGAGGAATGCGGCCGTGGCCATGTGTGCCAGGCGGTACGGGAACGACGGATTGAAGATGATCGCCAGCCAGTCCACCGGCACCACGATGCCGTCGATGATCTCGTGCCCCTGCGGCGTATGCATCCAGCTGTTGGAGGCGAGAATCCAGAAGGTCGAGATCAACGTACCCAGCGCCACCATCACCGTGGAGAAGAAGTGCAGCCCCGGACCGACGCGGTTCCAGCCGAACAGCATCACGCCGAGGAAGCCCGCCTCGAGGAAGAAGGCAGTCAGCACCTCGTAGGTCAGCAAGGGGCCGGTGACGCTGCCAGCGAACTCCGAAAAGGCGCTCCAGTTGGTGCCGAACTGGTAGGCCATGACGATGCCGGAAACCACGCCCATACCGAAGTTGACGGCGAAGATCTTCAGCCAGAAGTGGTACAGGTCGCGATAGACCTCGCGTCGGGTCTTCAGCCACAGCCCTTCCAGCACCGCCAGGTAGCTGGCGAGGCCGATGGTGATGGCCGGGAAGATGATGTGGAAGGAGATGGTGAAGGCGAACTGGATTCGCGCAAGTTCGAGTGCTTCCAATCCGAACATGAAACGGTCCTCGGCTGCTGCACATGGACGCCCGGTTTTTCGGCGCCCCGTGCAACTGACAGCAGAACACCGCGAGGGTGCGCTGCAGACTTGGAGGATCGCGGGTGCGGCCGCCCTGCCCGGCCGCGCAGAGCCGGAGTAATCAGCCCGCCTGGCCGTGCTCCAGCATGTGGCACATGGCGGTCTTGAGCTTCATTGGCCGCACCGGCTTGTGCATCAGCATGTAGCCCAGCTCGCGCACCTGCTGTTTGAGTTCGTTGCTGTAGTTGGCAGTAATCATCAGCGCCGGCAGCGGGCTGGCGCGGCGGTCGTTGACTGTAGTGACCACGTCGATGCCGGTGTGGCCGTTGTCCAGATGGTAGTCGGCGATCAGCAGGTCGGCCTCGGCGTGGAAGTTGTCCACCTGGCGCGCCAGGTCCTCCTCGGACAGCGCCGTAGTGACCACGCAGCCCCAGCCTTCGAGCAGCGTGCGCATGCCGGCGCAGATCGCCGTGTCGTTATCCAGCACCCACACACGCGCGCCTTGCAGGCGCTCCAGCGCCAGTTCCGCGGTGCTCGGCTCGGGCCGCGCCTTGGGCGCGCGGCGCGCCAGAGGAACTTCGATGGCAAAGCGCGAGCCATGTCCGAGCCGTGAACCGACCTGGATGCGGTGGCCGAGCATGCGCGCGATCTTCTCGACGATGGCCAGGCCGAGGCCAAGGCCGCGATCCTGATTCGGCCGCACGCCGTCGCCACGTTTGAACTCCTGGAATATCTCCTCGAGCTTGTCTTCGGCGATGCCGACGCCGGTGTCCCAGACCTCGATCGACAGGCTCTGGCGCCGCCGCCGGCAGCCGAGCAGCACCCGCCCTTGCGGCGTGTAGCGGATGGCATTGGTCAGCAGGTTGCGCAGGATGCGTGCCAGCAGCTGGATGTCGCTGCGTACCAGCGCCGAACAGGGAATGAAATCCAGCTGCAGCTGTTCGCAACCGGCCAGCTGGCGAAACTCCAGGGCGAGGTTTTCCAGCAGCTCGCTGACGGCGAACGGGGCGATATCCGGCTTGATCACGCCGGCATCCAGCTTGGAAATATCCACCAGCGTGCCCAGCAGGTTCTCCACGTCCTCGAGGGAATTGCTGATGTTGCGGATCAACCCGCCGCTGGGCGTCGCCGGCTGTTCCAGCAGCGCGCTGGTGAACAGCCGCGCGGCATTGAGCGGCTGCAGCAGATCGTGGCTGACCGCAGCGAGGAACTTGGTCTTCGACAGGTTGGCCAGCTCCGCCTCGCGTTTGGCCTCGCGCAGACGCGCCTCGACCTGGCTGCGCTCCTCGATCTCGCGCAACAACTGGTCGTTGAGGCTGGTCAGCTCGGCGGTGCGCTCGCGCACCCGCTGTTCGAGGTTCTGGTAGGCCTGGTGCAGCGCCTCGGCAGTACGCCGGCGGTCGGTGATGTCCTGGATCAGCACGAAAATACCGGCCACCTCGCCGCTGGCCAGCCGGTTCGGCACATAGGAGCGCAGCATGTAGCGCTGCTGGCCGGCGTGGTTGCGCTCGGCCATCTCGAAGCTGACGCTCTCGCCAGACAGCGCGCGGTCGATGTAGGGCTCCAGCTGGCGCCAGTGCTCGCCGCTATGCACTTCGCGCAGGCACTGACCGAGCATGCCGTCGCTGGGCCAGCGATACCACTCCTCGTAGACCTTGTTGGTGAATTCGTAGGTCAGATCGGAGGACACGTACGCAATCAGCGCCGGCACGTGGTCGGTGATCAGGCGAATCCAGCGCTCGCTCTGGCGCAGCGCCTCGGCATGGCGATAGCGCTCGGTGATGTCGGTGAAGGTGTTGACGAAACCGCCGGTGGGCAGCGCGTGGGTGCGGATTTCCAGCATGCGGCCGTCGAACATGCGCTGCTCCAGCTCGCGCATCGGCCGGCCGTTGGCGTCGCGCGTGTTGGGCGTCAGCAGGCGCAGCTCGCTGTCGGCCATCACCTCCTCGAACGGCCGATGCGCCTCGATCGGCGCCAGCCCGCAGACTTCCAGGAAGCGCCGGTTCCACAGCTCCAGCGCACCCTCCGCGCTGACCATCGCCACGCCCTGGGACAGGTTGTCCACGGCGCGCTGCAGCAGCCGCGACTTCTGCGCCAGCGCCTGCTCGCGGCGCATGGTCTCGCTGACCTTCACCTCGGTGATATCGGTGTAGAGCATCACCAGGCCGCCCTCGCGGGTCGGCCGCTCGCTGACCTGCACCCAACGCCCGTTGTGCAGCCGATAGACGGTGGGCTCGTCACCCTTGCCGCGATGCTCCTCGACGATCAGCCCGGTGCTTTCGGCCATCCGCCGCACCTCGGCCAGGCGGGTGCCGGCGTTGATGCGCGCACGGGTGCGGCTCCACAGCGACTTGAAACGACGATTGAACAGGACGATGCGCTGAGCTTTGTCGAACAGCACGAAGGCGTCGGAAATGCTCTCGATGGCGTCGACCAGGTTCTGGTGGGCAGTTTCGGCACGCAACCGGGCGTCACTGAGCAACTGGTTGCTGCCCTTGAGCTCGGCCATCGCCTGATTCAGCGCATCGGTGCGTTCGCGCACCTGCTCAGCCAGCTCCACCGAATGTTGGAACGCCGCATAGGAGGCATCGCGTCCCGCGCCGCCGGATTCGACGCGCTCGATCAGCGCGGCATTGATGCGCTTGAGCTTGAGGTTTTCCCGTTCGAGCTCGGCCTGTCGGCTCAGCAGCTCAGCGACCGCCCCGTCCGCCGGGGCGGCCAATGGCGACACCGGTGAAGGTCTGGTTGATGTGCATGCCATTGAACTGCTCTCCGTAGGTGTTGAAGCCGATCACCTGCTGGCGTCGGAGAAAAGCCGAAGTCTCTTCACTGGTGCCGGCGGCCTCGATCTCCAGACGCCGCAGGAAGCAGTCACAACCGATGGTCAGCAACGGTGGCCCGAGCCGCTGCTCCAGCCGCTGGAACAGCGCCTCCAGGTTCGGCATCAGCGGCCCGGGCTGCATGGCGGTGAGCACGATGCCGTTCTCTACCGCGCAGTAGAAGGTCAGGCTGAGGTCGTCGTTGACCTTCTGGATGGCGCGCACGTAATACTGGTCGTTGATGCGCACCGCCAGCGGATGCGCGGCGAACAGGCGATGGTCGAGATCGGCGACGTTCACGCCGATCAGCCGCGCGTACTCCTCGGCGGCCGGCTCGGCATTCAGCTCGTACACGCGCCGGCCGTGGCTGTCGGCGCGAGTTACCACCAGCTTCTCGCTGCGCGGCAGGATGTGATGGGTGGTGAACACCTCGAAATCCAGCCAGGTGTTGATCAACACCACGATGGCGGCGCCGCTGTGGAATTTGCCGTCGTAATAGACGTGGGTGTCGGTCAGATGGTTGTCGTCGCCGGCCGAGCCACCGAAATGCGGAATGCTGCCGAATGCGGCACTGAGTGCGGCAAGCACCACTTCTTCGCGACTCGACAGGCCGTCCAGCAGGGTCAGCGCGAAGCTGTGGTCCTTGATCGGGGCCAGCGAATTGCTGCGGCAATCGCTGCCGAGGCGCTCCACCAGCTGCTGCGCCTCCACCAGGCCGAAGCGCTCCATTTCATCGATCAATTCGCAGGCGATGGAGAAGTTGCGGTGATCGAAGCCGATGGCGCTGACGCAGCTACGGTTGTAGCCCTGAGCGGTGATTTCCCCGGCCGTGGTTCAGCCGACCAGACGCACCCCGCCGAAGTACTGGCGCAGCGCGTCGCCCAGCGCCGGCAGGTCGTACTCGGCCGAGCAGAAGAACAGCACGAAGCCCAGATGCGGATGCATCAGCTGGCGTGCCAGATCCTGCGCGACCGTCTCGGCCTGGCAGGCTTCGGACATCGCCGTGCGAATCACCTCCGTCTGCTGTTCGCTCACGCACCACACTCCCGCACCACCGAATCGGATTGACCCCATTCTTGGGTAGGGCTTTGGGTACGAAAATGCTACTTGAGTACCGGAAAAGGCCTGCCTAGGTAGCAGCGCGGCGAAACAACGCAGCGTGGTGCGACGGGTGCATTGAATGGCTGAAACGCGCTTCCAGCGCGTGCGGCAGCCTGTGCGGTGCGGCGTGAAGCGGCGAAATTGCAGCGCCGATCAGCAAAAAGGCCGGCCCCTCGCGGGTACCAGCCTTGTTGTCGGTCGCGACGTTTGAACGCCGTACCGTCAGGGCGTGGGTCGTACGCTCGACGACGGGCCCACTGCCATGCAACGAATGGAGCGACCTACGGTTCGACTGCCATTCGCACCCTGATCCTGCGCTTAGAAGCTCAGTGCAGCACCGACCGCGAAAGTGCGGGTGTCTTCGTCCAGAGTCGGATCATCCTTGCCGGCGATTTCGAACTGGTTCAGCTCGGCAACCAGCGTCAGGTTGTCGTTGATGCTGTGGAACAGCGCCACGCCGCGGGTTTCGTAATCGGCTTCGCTACCCAGACCGTTGCCGTCGTCCTTGGTCTTGCCATAGGACAGGGCCAAGCGGTTCTTGCCGAAGCGGTAGGAACCCTGCAGCAGGTAACCGTCGCTGTCGACTTCGCGCAGCAGCGCTTCGCCAGCGTTGTTGGTGAAGAACGGGTTGATACCCTCGGCCTGGAAGCCGGATGCGGTCAGCGAGAGGTTGCCCATCTTGGCTTGGATACCGTAACCCAGCCCCTTGGAATCAACTTCTTCAACGGTGCTATCGGTGTTGTCCGAGCTCTGCTGCATGCCGTTGATCCAGGTGTAGAACTTGGTGCCGCCCAGATCGAACTGATAGGTGACCTCGGTCTCGAAGCGCGGCGCTTCCTGATAGGCCTTGCTGAGCGCCTTGCTGGTGTCCTCGGTGGTGTCCACCGGATCCATGATGCCGGCGGCGATACGCAGGCCGTTCATCTCAGGCGAGCGATAGGTGATCTGCGAGGTCGGGAACGGATACGGGTAGCCGGTACCGATGTTGCCGAAGGACACGCCGCCGCCGTCGACCAGACCCAGCACGTCGCTGACCTGCCCATAACCGCTGAGCATCTCGTCGAGCAGGATGTTGGAGCGCGAGAACAGACCGAAGTCCTTACCGAACAGCACCTCGCCCCACTGCTCGTTGGCGGCGGTGGCGTAGAACTGACGAACGTCGATGCCGGTTTCGGTGCCATTGGTGTCGCTGTCGTTGATCGTCACCCAGAACGAGGAGCGGCCGCCCAGCTTTAGATCGCCGACCTGCTTGGTGAAGTTGAAACCGATCCAGTTGGGCAGGAAGCCCATCTTGACCCGCGACTGCCGGCGATCGAACTGCTCGCCGTCACGATCCACGTCGCTGTTGACGTAGAAGGTATTGAAGTAGCCATCGGTGGAAAACTTGGTGTCATCTTGATCGTAGAGCACGATTTCGGCGACGGCCGACTGGCTCATGGTCATAGCTACGGCGCTGGCCAGAGCCAGGGGCAGCAGGGTTGAAACGGCTTTCTTGTTGTTGTGCATGGCGCTCTCCGCTGTATTGACGACAAGCAGTCGTGACGGAGCGATTATCGAAAGGCCATCAGGGGCCACATACGCTGCCATAGCGGCGAAACGCTAGTACTTTGGCCGCGGATCGAGGCTCGGTCTCAAAGCACTGCTCCCCCGCTCCCCGAAAACAGCGCTTAGGTCGTAAACCCAAAGCAGCTGGAGGTACTGGTCGGTGCTGGCACGCCGGCTGCGGGCACGCGCCGCCGCGCCCGAGCAATGGCTCGCGCCGGCGGTATCTGCTGAGGTGAGAGCGATTTTCGAGCGGTCAGCGCGCCTGCCAGCGGGCATCGGGTGCCGCTGCGTTGGCCAGGCAGCACCAGCCGCCCTGCGCATTGCGCAGCCCGGCGAGCGCGGCGCGCAGTGCTTCGGGCCGCAACTCGTGCATGGCTGCGGCGACTTGAGCCGGATGGTCAATGGCTTGGCCGGCCAGACAGGCCTGCCAGATACGCTCGGCGCGCTGACGCGGATCGTCCAGGGCACTGTCGCCCGGCACTTGCGCGGTGTCCGAATCCAGGCTTGCGCTCAGTCGTGCGAGGAACTCCTCGATATGCGCGACGATCTGCGCCGCCGTGGCGCTGGGAGACTGCACCGCGAAAAGGATGCCCGCGTGCTCGCCGAATTGGCGAAAGCCGCAGAACACCGCATAACCCAGTTGTAGCTCGCTGCGCAGACGCCGGAAGAAGCCACTCTCCATCGTCCGCGCCAGCGCGCGCCAGGTGGCTTCCTGGCGGGCGTCGCGCGCCGGCAGGGGACAGAACAGCAGCACGGCCGTCTCTGCGGCAGGCTCGCCCAGACACCACCAGAGCCGGCGCCCTGCGTACCACGGCTGCGGGACGTCAGCCGGCTCGCGCAGAGGCCGGCCGGGCGTGTCGCTCAGCACCGCATGCAGCGCGTCGTTCAGCTCGGGGGCAAGACCGACCGCCAGCGCCTGCCAGTGCGCCCGCGCCCAGGCAGCGGACAGTGCAGCCCGATCGAGCGGCACCGACACGTCGGCATCGGCGCTGCCCAGCAGCCGTGGCAGGCGACCGATCAGCTGGCGAATGAGCAATTCCTCGCCGTGCAACCGCGCGGCCTCGGCGAACTGCCTGCCGCCGTCGACATAGGCGCCGACTGGCGGCTCGCTCAGCAGCTTGAGCAGATCGTCCGCGATGACCGGCAAGGCGGCGGCATAGCCGAACAGGCTCAGGCACCAGCCATTGCCGAAATCCTCGAAACGCAGCTCGACACCGGCCTGCCGCGCCGCCTGGATCGCCGGGCGCAACGCGCGGTCCAGCGCATGCCACAACCCGCCCGGGCTCGCTCCGTCGAAGCGCCAGTGCAGGAAAAGCGCGCCCTGCCCGTTGGCATCCAGCGGGCCGACGCAGCGCAGCGCCGGTTCGGCCTGCGTCGGCGACGGCAGCGGTCGCGCGCGCAACCATGGATTGCCTGCCGGTAGCGTCCAGTGCCAGGTCGGCGGCGCGATAGTCGGCAGCTGCTCGGCAGCCATGTGCAGCGTAAAGCCAGCGGTTTCGATGGGCGGTGCCGGGCGCGGGTCCGCGGTGAGGATCGCCGGTGCACTCTGCAAGCGGACCACAACCTCGCGCAGCGCCTGATAGACCGTATCCGGCTGCTCATACGCCAGCAGCGCCTCCGGCTCGACCCAGTGGCGCAGTCGCGCCAGCGGCGGCATTACCTGCAGACTGCGCTCACGCACGCGCCGGTACTCGTCCCAGCACGGCGTGAGCACCGCCTCCTGACCAAGGAACGCCAGCCAACTGTGCAGCGCGTCGATGATGCCGGCCCGCGCCGCCAGCCCCTCTGCGGTGAGGCCGAACTCGATCACCACCACGCCCTGGTCGGTGTGCCAGTAAGGCACGCGCAAGCGCAGACGATCGATCCAGCCGTGGTCGCGCAGCACTGCGAACAGGCTGCCCGGCGCCTCGGCTTGCAGACTGCTGGCGAGCGCGTCCAGCGCCGCCGCGCTGCCACGCGGCATGCCGTCGAGACAGAACGCTGCCTCCAGCCGCGGACGACCGTTGGCGAGCTGCAAGCGCACGCTGCGCGGCGCCGCATGCAGCGGCGGCAGGCTGGGTGAAGGCTGCGCCCGCGCCGCGAACCGACATTGCGGCGCCTCCAGCAGGGCGAGCAGCGCGGCGGGTTCGAGCGGCGCGGCGACCAGCAGTTCAAGCGCACCGGCGTGATAGAAGCGCTGGTGATACCCCCGCAGCGCCTGCTGGAACGCCGCACTCTCCACCGGCAGGCTGGCGCGATTGCCGGCGTGGAAGGCGGCGAATGGATGTGCGGTATCCAGCGCCGTACCGTGCGCGGCGTCGCATAGCGTCTCGCTGTCCTGCGCGCGGGCGAGGTATTCGGCCTGTAGCACCTCGCGCTCGCGCAGCTGCGCGGCCGGATCGAGCAGCGGTCGCGCGAGCATGTCGAGCAGACGCTGCAATCCGCCCTGGAAATTCTCGGCCGACAGCTGAAAGAAGAAATCGGTATGCCGCTCGCGGGTCGATGCGTTGAGCTGGCCGCCGCAACCCTGCACGAAGGCCATCAGACTGTCCTCTACCGGATAGCCAGTGCTACCGAGAAACAACAGGTGCTCGAGGAAATGCGCCAGGCCTGGATAGGCGACCGGCGCATCGTGCGCGCCGGCATGCACCCGCACCAGCGCAGCCGCCTGACTCCCGGCAGGCAACTGCAACACGCGCACCCGCAGCCCTTCGGCGGTGGAGAAGCATTGCGGTGCAGCGGTGGGATCGAAGCGCAGATGGGCCATGGCATGTCGTCGGCAAACGGTTCGCAGGACGCACAGCATCGGCGTAATTCGCGGCGCAGCACAATGCTGCTTGCGCACTAACCGCTGCCGTGAGGCGCCTTCCACGTTCAGCCGGCTGACGCCTCAGGTATCCAGACGGCCCGCCAGGAATTGCTGCAGACGCTGCTGCATCTGTCGGCCGCCACTGCCCAGACTGGCAATCGGCGAGCCACGCAGGCTGTCCTCCGCGAGCGCCGCGCCCTCGCCCGCGACCGCCAGCGGACACTCCAGGCGCAATACCAGGCGGTTCAGCTGACGCACCTGCGCGCCGCTCGGCGGCACATTGGCGTACAGCACCAGCGCCTGCGGACGGACCTTTTCGCACACCAGGGTCAGCTCCTCCAGCGGCTGACCGCTGGGCAGCACCCGCACCGTCAGGCTGTCACTGCCAAGCAGCAGGCCTGCCACCAGCAACTCCAGTTCGCGACACTGAGCGGACAATGCCGCAAGCAGCACGACCGGCGCGCCCGCCGACTGTCCGAGCTGCAGCCGCTGCAACACGCGGCTGCGCAGGAAGGCATCGAGGAACAGCCATTCGCTGGTACGACCGAACTCCTCATGGCGCAACAGCCACTCCTGCCACACCGGCAGGAGCACGTCGTGGAACACGGTCGTCAACGGATAGGTGGAAAATATCTGGCCGTACAGCTGTTCGAGCCGCACGCTGTCGAAATCGCTGATCGCCTGGCGCAGCTGGCCCTGCCACTCGCCACGATCGGCGTTGACCGATTCCTGCATCACTGCCGGGCGCTGCCCTTCGCCGGCCGCGCGGGTCGCGGCGCTACGTTCGAGGATGCTGCCGACCTTGCTCACCGCCACACCGCGCTCGGTCCAGGCGAGGATGTTGCGCACCGCCTCGATGTCGGCCAGCGAATAGAGCCGATGGCCGCTGTCGGTGCGCGTCGGCTGGATCAGCCCGTAACGGCGTTCCCAGGCGCGCAGCGTGACCGGATTTATCCCGGTCAGTCGGCACACCTCGCGGATGGGGAACAGCTCCTGTTGCTCGAACGTGCTCGGGGCCAGTGTCGAAGCGCCGTGGGAATCGGTCATGGGGCGGCTCGGTCGGAAAGAGTGTCGCGATTGTAACCCAGCATTTCGCCAGATACCCTCTACAAAGGTTGTACAAACGCAGGAGTCGATGAAATGCCGCCCGATCTGCCGTTGACGCTGTTTGTCGATCGCGCCTGCCCGCTCTGCGCGCGTGAGATCCGCTGGCTGGAGCGTACGGCCGACCCTGCGCGACTGCTGCTGGTGGATGTCAGCGCGGCCGACTTCTCCTGCGTCGGGCTGGGCAAGGATCTGTCGCAGCTGCGCCGTCGCCTGCATGCGCGCAGCGCCAGTGGCGTGTGGCTGACTGGCGTGGACGCCACCTACTGGAGCTGGCGCCTCGCGGGCCACGGCGCATGGGCGGCGCCCCTGTGTTGGAAACCGCTCCGGCCGCTGCTGCGGCTCGCCTACGCGCTGTTTGCCGCGCTCCGACCGCACCTGGATTGGTTGCCGCATCCCGAGGGCGCCAGCCGTTGCGGAGCGCAATGCGCGATCAGGCAAAAACCGCCGGCATCCTGAAGCTCAGTCGTTGGCGTAAAGCGGCAGGCGCAGCCCGGGTTCCGGTTCCAGGCAGCTCGGCCGGCCGATCATTTCATCGTGGCTGACCGGCTGGCACCAGTACACCTCGCGCACCCCACAGCCACGCAGCAATCGCTTGAGACTACCCTGGTCGTTCCAGATCGTCCGTCCGCCCTCGGTAAACGCCGCGCGCCGGCCGCTGCGGTCGACGATCCACGCGCTGTAACCACAGCAGCGCAAACCATGCAGTTCGACCTGCTCGACCTGATCGCGACGCATAGCGAAGCGCAAGTCCGCGCAGGACATTCGGTTTCTCGACATTCCACCACCTGTACAAAAACTCTTTACCGTACAAATTATTGTACAAATAAAAATATTCGTATAGGTTTACTCACACACACCGCTGGCGCTGCCAGCGCACTGCCCTTCGCCAGCGGCGACTGAAGGAACCACCATGAACGACCTGCCCGGCCACTACCGCGAAATACTGCTTGGAGTGGGTGAAGACCCCGAACGCGAGGGCCTGCGCGACACGCCGCTGCGTGCGGCCAAGGCCATGCAATACCTGTGTGGCGGCTACCAGCGCAGCCTGGAAGAGATCGTCAACGGCGCGCTGTTCGCCTCCGACAATGACGAGATGGTGATCGTCAAGGACATCGAGCTGTACTCGCTGTGCGAGCACCATCTGCTGCCCTTCATCGGCAAGGCCCACGTGGCTTACATCCCCACCGGGCGGGTGCTTGGCCTGTCCAAGGTCGCGCGGATCGTCGACATGTACGCGCGCCGGCTGCAGATCCAGGAAAACCTGACACGACAGATCGCCGAAGCCATTCAGGAAGTCACCGGTGCCGCCGGCGTCGCGGTGGTCATCGAGGCCAAGCACATGTGCATGATGATGCGCGGCGTCGAGAAGCAGAATTCGGTGATGAACACCTCGGTGATGCTCGGAGCCTTCCGCAACTCCTGCAACACGCGGATGGAATTCCTCCAGCTGATCGGCAGGTCGCAGTGATGCCGCGGCTGGAACCCGGCATGGCGCGTATCCGCGTGAAGGACCTGCGCCTGCGCACCTACATCGGCATCAACGAGGACGAAATCCTCAACCGCCAGGATGTGCTGATCAACCTGACCGTGCTCTACCCGGCCGTGGCGGCGGTGCGCGACAACGATATCGACCGCGCGCTGAATTACCGCACCATCACCAAGGCGATCATTCAGCATGTCGAGCAGAACCGTTTCGCCCTGCTCGAACGCCTGACCCAGGAAATCCTCGACCTGGTGATGGCGCATCCGGCGGTCAGCTATGCCGAGGTCGAAGTCGACAAGCCTCACGCGCTGCGCTTTGCCGAATCGGTGTCGATCACCCTGGCTGGCTGTCGCTGAGCTGCCGGCCATGGTCAGCCGCCTTGTGCTCATCTGCCTGCTCGGGCTTATCCCGCTCGGCGCTTCGGCCAGCTGGCGCGAAGCGGTGCCCGAGGCGCGACTGGTCGGCCAGGGCGAGCTGCGCTTCTTCGGATTTCGTATCTACGACGCGCGGCTGTGGAGCGCGACGGCGCCGCTGCAAGCGCAGACGCCGTTCGCGCTGGAGCTGACCTACCATCGCGCCATCAGCCGCGAAGACTTCGTGCGTACCAGCCTTGCGGAAATCGAACGGCTGTCCGGCATGCCGGAAGGCTCTGCGCGCATGCGCGACTGGCGTGCGCAGATGCACAAGGCCTTCGTCGATGTGCAGCCTGGCGAGCGCATCACCGGCGTCTATCTGCCCGGCCGCGGTTGTCGCTTTTACGTCAACGATCGACTGCAGCATGAGGTCGCCGATCCGGCATTCGCCGAGGCCTTCTTCGCCATCTGGCTCGACCCGCGCAGCCGCGACCAGGCCCTGCGGCGCAACCTGCTGGGCGAGCGATGAGAGCCACGGCGCTCGCCGCCTATGCGCTGCTCGGCCTGCCGCTGGCGATGGCGATGCTGCCGATCTACGTGCTGGTGCCGAACTTCTATGCGGCCGACCTCGGCCTCGGCCTGACGCTGACCGGTACGGTGCTGTTTCTCGCCCGGCTGCTCGATACCGTTCAAGACCCCTGGCTCGGCCGGCTGATCGACCGCCGTTCCGCACGCGGCTGGAACCTGCTGCTCGCTGGCTCGGCCGTGCTGCTGAGTGCGGCGATGGCCGCGTTGCTGATCCCGCCCGACGGCCTCGGCAGGTTCGACCTGGCGGCCTGGCTGGGCGCACTGCTGGCGCTCACCTACACCTTGCACAGCCTGATCAACATTACTTATCTGGCCTGGGGTGCGCGACTTTCCGACCAGCCTGAAATCCGTACGCGTGTGGCTGCCTGGCGCGAAGGTGCCGGGCTGATCGGTGTGGTGCTGGCCAGCGTGTTGCCCACCGCGCTGGCGACGCCGTACGGCATGCCGACCGCGCTCGGCGCGTTCGCGCTGACGTTCGCCGTGCTGCTGTGCCTCGGCGGCGCGATGCTGATACGCGCCGCACCGCGCCCGCAGCGGGTCGCGCGCAGCGAGGCGCAAAGCTGGCGCCTGCCACTGCGCAACGAGGCGTTTCGTCGGCTCGCCGGCATCTATTTCATCAACGCGGTGGCCGTCGCCATTCCTGCCACGCTTGCGCTGTTCTTCATCGCCGATCGCCTGCAGCTGGCGAAGCTGACCGGGCTGTTTCTGGCGCTGTACTTCGTCAGCGGCGCGCTCGGACTTCCGTTCTGGACGCGCCTGGCCGACCTCCTGGGCAAGCGGCGCAGCTGGCGGCTCGGCATGCTCACCGGTTGCGCAGCCTTCATCTGGGCCGTGCTGCTGGAGCCGGGGTCCGCATGGGCCTATGCCGGCGTGTGCCTGCTGTTCGGTCTGGCCCTCGGCGCGGACCTGGCCCTGCCACCGGCGCTGCTGGCCGACATCATTCCCGCCGAGCAGCGCGACTCGACCGCCGCCTACTTCGGCCTGTGGAGCTTTCTCGCCAAGCTCGCCCTGGCGCTGGCCGGCCTTGCGCTGCCGCTGCTGGCCTGGGTCGGCTATCAGCCCGGCTCACCGGCCGCCTGGAACCTTGCCCTGGTCTACGCCGGGCTGCCCTGCCTGTTGAAACTGGTGGCGGCCCGCCTGCTCACGCCCCTGCCCTGCGGAGAACCGACGTCATGAAAAGAACCCTGATGCTGATGTTGTGCGCGCTGCTTGTCAGCTGCACGGCCGTGGAGGTCGAGCATTACCGCAACGAAGAGCCGCGGCTGGACCTGCGCGAGTACTTCGTCGGGCGCGTCGATGCCTGGGGCATGTTCCAGAAGCGCTCCGGCGAGGTGGTCAAGCGCTTTCATGTCGAAATCACCGGCAGCCTGGACGGCGACCAGCTGATCCTCGACGAGCGCTTTCGTTACAGCGACGGCACCACGCAACGGCGCGTCTGGACCCTCACCGAAGACAGTCCCGGCCGCTGGCGTGGCACCGCCGCCGACGTGATCGGCGAAGCCCGCGGCGAAGTGGCCGGCAACGCCCTGCGCTGGCGTTATGTACTCAGCCTGCCGGTGGACGACAGCGTCTATCAGGTGGATTTCGACGACTGGATGTACCTGATCGACGAGAACACCCTGGCCAACCGCTCCTTCATGAGCAAATTCGGCGTCGAACTGGGCCAGGTCACGCTGTTCTTTCGCAAGCAGGTCGACTAGCACACCGCTTGCAGCGCACCTGCGTGTGCTGTGAGCGCTAGGCCGGGCGCAGTTGTTCTAGAATGCGCCGCACGCCCCTTCAGGATCCCGCGCCATGATCAATGCCAAGCTGTTGCAACTGGTAATCGAAGCCTCCAACGACGGAATCGTGGTTGCCGAGCAGGAAGGTGACGACAACATCCTGATCTATGCCAACCCGGCCTTCGAGCGGCTCACGGGCTATGCCGTGGATGACATTCTCTACCGCGACTGCCGCTTCCTGCAGGGTGATGACCGCGACCAGCCGGGCCTGCAGGCGATCCGTGAGGCGGTGAAGAGCAACCAGCCGTGCCGTCAGGTGATCCGCAACTACCGCAAGGACGGCACGCCGTTCTGGAACGAGCTGTCGATCACGCCGGTATTCAACGAAGGCGACCAGCTGACCTACTTCATCGGCATCCAGAAGGATGTCACCGCCGAAGTCGATGCCTTGCAGCGGGTCGAGGAACTGGAAGCGCGGGTGCGTCAGCTCGAAGCGCAACTGGCCGAGCGCAACGCCTGAGCGAACGCCTCGCAAGCGCGCCAAGATACCCGCAAACGCCCGGCTGACGCCGACTGCAGAGGATGTCATTGACGTTTCATGGCATAATGGCACTCCGCCATTTCCTGCAGTCGGGCGCATGGCGCCCTTGGATGACGCTCGTTGATTACCAACGTCCTAGTAGAAAACACGGTCATTCTGTTCGCGTTGTGCTGGCCGCTCTCCTTCTACTCAAGCAGTTGGACGAGAAAAGACCGCCCCGTGGCGCAATGTGCGGCCGGTACCTGGTTCGGCATTGCCTGCATCATCGGCATGATGATCCCCAACGCCATTCAGGCCGGACTGGTCTTCGATGCGCGCACCGTGGTGCTGAGCATGGCCGCGCTGTTCGGCGGGCCGCTGGTGGCCGGCATCGCCGGCGCGCTGGCCGCGGCCTATCGCATCTGGCTCGGCGGCATCGGGATGCTGACGGGCCTGGGCAACGTGCTGTTGCCCATCGTGCTCGGGCTCGCCTATCGCTACTGCTATCAGCGCGGCCTGGTGCGCATCGGTTGTTGGCAGCTGCTGGCATTCGGCCTGCTCCTGCATCTTGGGGTGCTGGGGCTGGTCGCGCTGCTGCTGCCGACCGCCGTGGTGCTGACGGCCTTTCGCGAAGTCGCCGCGACGCTGCTGGTGGCACTGCCGCTGGGCACGACGGCCCTCGGCTTGCTGATCAGCGACCTGATCAAACGTAACAGCACCGAGCAGGCGTTCAAAGTCAGCGAGGCGCGGCTGCGCGCCATCACCCAGGCGCTGCCCGATCTGCTGCTGGTAATCGACGAGGACGGACGTTACCTGGACATCATCTGCTCCGAACGCAGCCTGCTCTACGACGATGCCTCGCGCCTGATCGGGCGCCGCCTGCACGACGTCATGCCGCCGGCTGAGGAGCAGCGCTTCCTCGACTTCATTCAAGAAACGCTGCGCAGCGATACCCCACAGCTGCTCGAATACACGATGCAGACGCTCGGCGGCCGGCGGGTTTTCGAGGGCCGTGCCCTCGCGCTGGACATTCCCGACATGGAAAAGCGCGCGGTGGTCTGGCTCAGCCGCGATATCACCGAACGCACCGATGCCGAGCTGGAACAGCGCATCGCTGCAATCGCCTTCGAATCGCAACAGGGCATGCTCATCACCGACGCGGACAACCGCATCCTGCGGGTGAACAAGGCCTTCACCCAGATCAGCGGCTTCACCAGCGAGGAAGCGATCGGCCAGACCACCCGCCTGCTGGCGTCCGGCAAGCACGACGCGGACTTCTATCGTGCGATGTGGGAAAGCATCGCCACGACCGGCACCTGGATCGGCGAGATCTGGAACCGGCGCAAGAGCGGTGAGGTGTATCCCGAGTGGCTGACCATCAGTGCGGTCAAGGATGCGCAGGGCAAGATCAGCCACTACGTCGCGGCCTTCTCCGACATCACCGACCGCAAGCTCGCCGAACAGCGCATCCACCATCTGGCCTTCTATGACCCGCTGACCGGTCTGCCTAACCGTCGGCTGCTGCTCGATCGCCTGCAGCAGGCGATGGCAACCAGCCGGCGCACCGGCCAGCTGGGCGCCCTGATGTTCATCGACCTGGACAACTTCAAGAACATCAACGACCTGCACGGGCACCAGACCGGCGACGAGGTTCTACGTCTGGCCGCCGGGCGGTTGTCCGCCAACACCCGCGCCAGCGATACCGTGGCGCGGCTCGGCGGCGACGAGTTCGTGGTGATGCTCGAAGGTCTGGCCAGCGATGCCGAACTGGCCGGCAGCCAGGCCGAGCATGTCGGCATGAAGCTGCTCACCTCGCTGGATGGTGCCTATCGCCTGGACGAGCTGAACCTGCACAGCAGCGCCAGCATCGGTGTGGTGCTGTTCGGCGAGGACGACAGCACCAGCGAAGAGCTGATGAAACGCGCCGACATGTCGATGTACGAAGCCAAGCTGTCGGGCAAGAACGCCCTGCGCTTCTTCGACCCGCGCATGCAACAGGCCGTGCAGGAGCGCCTGCGCCTGGAGGAAGAAATCCGCCGCGGCGTGCTGACGGGCGAGTTCTTCCTCCATCTGCAGCCGCAGATGGAACAAAACAGAGGGCTGATCGGCGCCGAGGCGCTGGTGCGCTGGCAGCATCCGCAGCGCGGCCTGCTGTCGCCGGCGGAGTTCATCGTCCAGGCCGAGCGCGCCGGCCTCGTCCAGGAGCTGGACATGCTGATGCTGCGGCAGGCGTGTCTGCAGCTCGCGCAATGGTCCGGCCGCGCCGGATTCGACGAACTCACGCTGGCGGTCAACATCAGCGCGCACCTGCTGTATCAGGGCAACTTCATCACCCTGCTGCTGGAGCTGCTACAAGCCAGCTGCGCCAACCCCCAGCGACTCAAGCTGGAACTGACCGAAACGCTGCTGCTGGACAACATGCCCGAGGCCATCGCGCGGATGAACCAGCTGAAGGCGCACGGCATTCGCTTCTCCATCGATGACTTCGGCACCGGCTATTCGTCCATGAGCTACCTGCAGCAATTGCCGCTGGATCAGCTGAAGATCGACCAGGCCTTCGTCCGCGGCCTGCCGGACGACGCCAGCAGCCAGACCATCGTGCGCGCCACCTGCGCACTGGCGGCCGGATTGGGTCTCGAGGTCATCGCCGAAGGGGTGGAAAGCGAGGAGCAGCGCGAGGCGCTGCTCGCCAACGGCTGTCATCGCTATCAGGGCTACCTGTTCGGCAAACCCATGCCGGTGGCAGAGTTCGAACGAATGGTCGTCGCTCAGCCGCAGCGCGCCAGCGCCGGCAGCTGAGTGCGCCGGGCGCCGCGGTTCAGAGCTCCTGCGGCGCCCGGCGGCACAGCGCGACCAGTGCCTGCACCCAGTCCTCGTGGGTATTCAGGCACGGCACCAGCAACAGATCCTCGCCGCCGGCCTCGATGAACTGCTCGCGGCCGCGATCGCCGATTTCCTCCAGCGTTTCGATGCAGTCGGCAACGAACGCCGGACACATCACCAGCAGCTTCTTCACACCGCGCTGGGCCAGTTCATCCAGACGCGTCTCGGTGTAGGGTTCGATCCACTTGGCCCGGCCCAGCCGCGACTGGAACGACACCGACCACTGATCGTCACGCAATCCAGCGCGCGCGGCGAAACCCGCTGCGGTGCGCATGCACTGTGCGCGATAGCAGCTGGCGAGCACCTCGCCTTCGGCGCGCTGGCAGCAATCGTCACCCTTGAGGCAGTGCGCTCCGGTCGGATCGCTCTTGTGCAGGTGTCGCTCGGGCAGGCCATGGAAGCTCAGCAGCAGATGGTCGAAATCCTGCTGCAGGTAGGGCGCGGCGCTGGCGGTCAGTGCATCGAGGTATTCGGGCTGGTCGTAGAACGGCTGCAGGATCGACAGCTGCACTTTCAGCCCATGCGCGCGGATCACCCGCCGGGCCTCCTCGATGACCGTGGTCGTCGTGCTGTCGGCGAACTGCGGATAGAGCGGTGCCAGGGTGACCCGCTGGATGCCCTGCCCGGCCAGCTCGACCAGCCGGGTCTCGATGGACGGCTCGCCGTAACGCATCGCCAGTTCGACTGGCCCCTGCGTCCAGTGCGGCCGCACCGCTTCCTGCAACTGTCGACTGAGCACGACCAGTGGCGAGCCCTCCGGCCACCAGATCGACGCATAGGCATGCGCCGATTGCTCCGGCCGTTTGATCAGGATCAGCGATACCAGCAGGCGCCGCAGCGGCCAGGGCAGGTCGATGACATACGGGTCCATGAGGAACTGGTTGAGGTAGCGGCGCACATCGGCGACTTCGGTGGAGGCTGGCGAACCCAGGTTGACCAACAACAACGCCTGCTCTGTCATGCAACATTCCTGACTACGGTTTGGGGGGCGCGCCGCCGTGCTGCACGCGGCGCGGTATTTTCACACATGGCGCAGGCGCTGGGAGCCGGGCTGCGTCAACAGATCAGCCAGCGCGGTATCGAGGCTGTCGAAGTGAAAGACAAAGCCCTCCGCCTGCGCCCGCGCCGGCAACACCCGCTGACCGCCAAGCAGCAGACCGGACAACTCGCCAAGGCTCAGCTTGAGCACCGCCGCCGGCACCGGCAGCAGCGCCGGACGATGCAGTGCCCGGCCCAGGGCGCGGGCGAAATCGGCGTTGCGCACCGGCTGTGGCGCGCAGGCATTGTAGGGGCCACGCGCCTGTGGCTGGTGCAGAAGAAAATCTATCAGGCCGATTTCGTCATCGAGATGAATCCAGGGCATCCACTGCCGGCCACTGCCGATGCGCCCACCCAGCCCCAGACGGAACGGCGGCAGCAGCCGCTGCAGGAATCCGCTGTCGGCGGCCAGCACCAGTCCGGTGCGCACCAGCACCACGCGAATGCCGAGCGACTCAGCCTCGCGCGCGGTTTCTTCCCAGGCGCCGCAGAGCTGGCTGGCGAAATCGCCGGTAACCACCTGGCTGTCCTCGGTCAGGCTGTGCTCACCGCCGTCGCCGTACCAACCAACCGCGGAACCGGAAATCAGCACCTGCGGCTTTTGCTCGCGCTGCCCCAGCCAGGTCACCAGTTGTTCGGTCAGGCGCACCCGGCTTTGCCACAACAGTGCGCGGCGCGCCTTGGTCCAGGGTCGATCGGCAATGGGCGCGCCGGCCAGGTTGACCACCGCATCCAGTGCCTGTGAATCGAGTTCGCGCAGCTCGCCGACACCGCGAACCTGCGGCCCGCACAGCTGCGCGACACGCTGCGGAGTGCGGCTCCAGACCCAGAGATTGTGTCCCTGCGCGGTCCAGTGCCGACACAGTGCCCGACCGATCAAGCCGGTACCGCCAGTGAGCAGGATGTTCATGCGGGTCTCCTCGTAGCACGAGCGGATTGTTCGCTGATCTCAGCATACACCTGTACGCGATGAATTTATTGTATAAGTTTTTGCACTCACGTAGCCTGCCCGTCCCAACGGGAGGAGAACGATGACCCAGAAGATCGCCATCATCGGTGCCGGCATGGCTGGCCTTTCGGCAGCCCATGCACTGCAACAGGCCGGCCTGCCTGTACAGCTGTTCGACAAGAGCCGCGGCAGCGGCGGCCGCATCTCCAGCAAACGCAGCGAGATCGGTGCACTGGACCTCGGCGCGCCCGGATTCCTCGCGCAGGACCCTGCGTTTCTTACGACGCTCGCTGACTGGGCCTCCGCCGGAAGCTGTGCCGCCTGGACTGCCATCGACGGCCCGCAACCGTACTGGGTAGGCACGCCGCGCATGAGCGCGATCAGCCGCGCTTTGCTCGGCGACCTGCCGGTCACCTTCTCCTGCCGGATCAGCGAAGTGTTTCGCGGCGAACGCCACTGGCAGCTGCTCGATACCGCCGGCGCCAGCCATGGGCCGTTCAGCCACGTCATCGTTGCGCTACCGGCACCGCAGGCCGGCGCGCTGCTGACCGCGGCGCCAGCGCTCGCCGCGCGCGCCGCCAGCGTCGTCATGGAGCCGGTGTGGGCGGTGGCGCTCGGCTTTGCCGAGGCACTGCCTGGTGCGCAGCACAGCCTCCGGCTCGACGACGAAATCCTCCAACAGGCAACGCACGACAGCGCCAAACCAGGCCGCGACAACCGGCTCGACAGCTGGGTGCTGCACGCGACCGCCGACTGGACGCGCCGGCATCTGGATCTGCCGAAAGAAGCCGTTATCGACCGCCTCGCCCACGCCTTCGCCGAGCGCCTGGGCCAGCGCTTGCCCCCAGCTGAATTCACCCTCGCCCACCGCTGGCTGTACGCCTACCCGGCCCGGCGAACTGACTGGGGTGCACTGGGCGACCAGCAGCAAGGCCTGTTTGCCTGTGGCGACTGGTGCCTGGACGGCACGGTCGAAGGCGCCTGGCGCAGTGGACAGCACGCCGCCCGCCTGCTGCTGGCCAGCCTGTGAACCGTTTCAATCCAGCCAAGCTCAGGCTGTCCAAGTGGACGGCATGCGAGCCACGCAATCGTGAAAAGCACTTCCTCGTCATCGACCTGCTGCACGATGAAGCTGGCGTGCTGCAACAGGTCGAGCTGCAGGCGGTGTACAGCCTGCGCAGCGAATGGATCGACTGGCGGCAACTGCGCGACGACCAGCGCTGGCGCATGGGCTGGCATTGAGCGCTGCTGGTCTGCGCCGACCCAACCTATACAACAACTCACCTTTACTTGTACAAGATCGCTTGACTTGTACAACTCAATACCTATGATGACCTCAAGTTGTACAGAAACCCTGCTTGTACAAGATGAGGTCATCCCATGCACAGCTCCGTCGCCACGCCCAAGATCGGTATCAGCGCCTGCCTGCTCGGTAATCCGGTGCGCTTCAACGGCGGCCACAAACAGTCGTCGCTGTGCAGCGATGTGCTGGCGCGGCATGTCGAGTTCGTCCCGCTGTGCCCGGAGGTCGCCATCGGCCTCGGCACGCCGCGCGAGCCGATTCGCCTGGTCGGCGAGCCGGAAACCCCCCGCGCCCGCGGCACCGTGCGCCGCGAGCTGGACGTCACCGACGCCTTGGCCGCCTACGGCCGGCAGATCGCCACGCAGCTGGACGATATCAGCGGCTTCATCCTCATGCAGAAGTCGCCGTCCTGCGGCATGGAGCGGGTCAAGGTCTATCGCGACAACGGCCATACCGTCCCCGGCGGCGGCAGCGGTATCTTCGCCCGCGCGCTGATGGAGGCGCGCCCCGACCTGCCGGTCGAGGAAGACGGCCGCCTGAACGACCCGGTGCTGCGCGAGAACTTCCTCACCCGCGTCTATGCCTATGCGCAATGGCAGCGGCTGCAACAGCAGGGGCTGACGCGCAAGGCCATCGTCGATTTCCACTCACGCTACAAGTACCAGTTGATGGCGGCGCATCCGTAGCAGTACCACGCATTGGGTCGGATGGTGGCGAACCTGCGCGACTGCTCGGTGGACGAGTTCGCACCTGGCTATTTCAGCCAGTTCATGCAGGCACTCAAGCGCCCGGCCACGCGCGGCACCCACAGCAACGTGCTGCAGCACCTGAGCGGCTACCTGAAGAACGCACTGGCGCCGGAGGATCGACGCGAAATGCGCCGGCTGATCGACCAGTACCGCGCCGGCGTCATCCCCCTGGTGGTGCCGCTGACGCTGCTCAAGCACCACTTCCGCCGCCACCCGCACCACTACATCGAGCGCCAGGCCTACCTGCAGCCGCACCCGGAAGACCTCAGCCTGCGTAACGGAATCTGATTATGAGCGATGCGTTCGACAACACCCCGGCCGACCTCGAACCCGGCTGGCGACCGATACGCGATGTCGCCCGGCTGACCGGGGTGAACGCGGTAACCCTGCGTGCCTGGGAGCGCCGCTACGGGCTGATCGTGCCGCGCCGCACCGCCAAGGGCCACCGCCTGTACGACGACGGCCACGTGCAACGCATCCGCGACATCCTCACCTGGCTCAGCCGTGGCGTGGCCGTCAGCCAAATCAAGCAGTTGCTGACCGCCGGCCCCGAGTCCGCCCCCGTCGAGCAGAACCTCTGGGTCAATCTGCAGGACGAGCTACTGGCGGCCATCGAACGCCTCGATGAACGGCAACTCGACGATGCCTTCAACCGTGCGCTGACGGTCTATCCGCCGCGTACTCTCTGCCAGCATCTGCTGCTGCCGTTGCAGACCAGGCTGGAACAGCGCTGGCACGGCCAGTTCGGCGCGGCACTGGAGCGCGCCCTGTTCGACTCCTGGCTGCGCAGCAAACTGGCCACACGGATCTACTTCAACAACCGTCAGCACGCCGGCGCACCGCTGCTGCTGGCCAGCCTGGGTGACGGGCCGTTCGACACCGGCCTGTGGCTCACCGCCTGGCTGGTTTCCAGCGCGGGCTGCCCGGTGGAAACCATCGAGTGGAAGGTGCCGCTGGCCGAGATCAGCCTCGCGCTGGAACGCATATCCCCGCGTGGCCTGCTGCTGCACGCCGGGCACAGCCTGGACGCCGATTGCCTGCAGCGTCAGCTGCCGCGCCTGCTCGCGCAGCATGAGCTGCCACTGCTGCTCGCCGGTCCCGCCGTGCATATCCACGGCGATGCCCTGATCCAGCAGCCGGGCCTGCGTTTGGCTGGCGATCCGCTGGCGTCACTGCAACAGCTGCAGGCAGACGGGCTGCTGCCTGACGTCACGGAGAGCCACGCATGACTCAGTTGATCTGGCTGCGTCGCGACCTGCGCGTGAGCGACAACACAGCCCTGAGCGCCGCCATGGCTGCCGGGCCGACGATAGCGCTGTTCCTGCTCACGCCGGGACAGTGGCGCATCCACGACGATGCGCCGTGCAAGGTGGACTTCTGGCTGCGCAACCTTGCCGAGCTGGCCACCGAGTTGCGCCGGCTCAACGTGCCGCTGCTGATTCGCCACGCCGATGACTGGCAAACCGTCCCCGACGCGTTGCGGCAGGTATGCCACGAGCACGCGGTGCGCGCCGTGCATTTCAACGACGATTACGGCGTCGACGAGCAGCGCCGCGACCACGCGGTGAGCGAAGCCTTGCATCGGGATGGCATCGCCACCCAGCGCTATCTCGACCGCCTGCTGTTCGCCCCGGGCACGCTGCTGACGCAAAGCGGCGGCTACTTCAAGGTGTTCGGCCAGTTCCGCAAGACCTGCCTGGCACGCCTGCACCTGTCGCTGCCGCCGTGCCTGCCGCCGCTCGCGCCGCAGGCGCCGCTGGCAATGACGGGCGATCCGCTGCCATCCGCCGTACCGGGCTTCGCCGCGCCGTCCAGCGCGCTCCAGGCACGCTGGCCGGCTGGCGAAGCCCACGCTCACCAGCGTCTGACGAGCTTCATCGACGAGGCGCTGGATGACTACCAGCAGCGCCGCGACTTGCCCGCCGAAGCCGGCACCAGCCAGCTGTCGCCGTACCTCGCGGCCGGCGTGATCTCGATCCGCCAGTGCCTGCACGCCGCACTCGCCGGCAACCGCGGCGAACTGGACAGCGGCAGCAGCGGCGCCGTCACCTGGATCAATGAACTGCTCTGGCGCGAGTTCTACACGCACATCCTGGTCGGCTATCCGCGCGTCTCGATGCACCGCGCCTTCCGCGCCGAAACCGAGGCGTTGCCGTGGCGCCACGCCCCGGATGACCTCGCCGCCTGGCAGGAAGGCCGCACCGGCTTCCCCATTGTCGACGCGGCCATGCGCCAGCTGCGCGAAACCGGCTGGATGCACAACCGCCTGCGCATGATCACCGCGATGTTCCTCAGCAAGAACCTGCTGATCGACTGGCGCGAAGGCGAGCGCTGGTTCATGCGCCAGCTGATCGACGGCGACCTGGCGGCCAACAACGGCGGCTGGCAGTGGAGCGCCTC